>Ga0247844_1003954_pt1 | contig 20687 bp, 21 predicted proteins | sample LaCtaG_FD_192421 | JGI IMG/M metagenome (GOLD analysis project Ga0247844, IMG submission 192421) | Freshwater microbial communities from meromictic Lake La Cruz, Castile-La Mancha, Spain - LaCruzMarch201714.5m_1 | ecosystem: Environmental > Aquatic > Freshwater > Lake | place: Spain: Castile-La... | reverse complement strand
GTACCCCGTATACCCTGTGTATCCCGTATACCCTGTATACCCCGTATACCCTGTATACCCTGTTACACCCGTGTATCCAGTGTACCCAGTTCTACCAGTTGAACCCGTATAGCCAGTGTACCCAGTGTACCCCGTATACCCTGTGTATCCCGTATACCCTGTATACCCCGTATACCCTGTATACCCTGTTACACCCGTGTATCCAGTGTACCCAGTTCTACCAGTTGAACCCGTATAGCCAGTGAACCCTGTTGCTCCTGTGTATCCTGTATAGCCAGTTGCACCAGTTCGTCCTGTATGACCTGTATACCCCGTGTAGCCCGTGTACCCAGTATACCCAGTGAAACCAACTAATCCAGTCGCACCCGTAATACTTAGAATACTATTATAAGTTATTTCACGAGTGCTTGTATTATATGTCATAATATTTGTATTTTCTGTGTTGTCTTGTCGAACAGGTTGAACAAAAAATCCAGATGTTGTAGTAGTTGTTATAGGATTAATAAAACTTGCTGATAATATAATACTTTCACTATGTTGCAGATTTTTTCCAGAATCCCAACCCAAAGCAATCGCGTAATCACCTTGACCTGAAAATGCACTATTAACCCCAATTGCAATCGAATAATCTCCTTGATTATGAAATCCAGAACGATTTCCAATTGAAATAGCCGAATCGCCTTGACCTGTAAATCCTGAATAAGTACCTACGGCGATAGAATTACCTACTTGTCCAAAATATCCTGCTTGTTCACCAATTGAAATACTGGCAGGACCTTGTGAAAACATTCCACTTTGATGACCAATTGCAATCGCACTTATTCCTTGAATTGAATATCCGGCTTGGTATCCAACTGCGACTCTTTTACCATTTGAGCCTATTTGACCCGCTTCATAGCCAATCATTACACATTGTGATGAAACATTTTGTTCTCCTGCATTTGCCCCAATAAAAATATTAGTCCCGGTATTTGCTTTCCACGTAGACGTACTTTGATTCCAATATAAATTTTGCCCATATGCATTTCCATTTTCTAAAATAGTGCCTGTTGGACCAGTAGGACCTATTGTACCAGTATACCCTGTATGCCCAGTATAGCCAGTGTACCCCGTATAGCCAGTGTACCCAGTATACCCAGTGAATCCTGTCCAACCCGTGTACCCTGTATAGCCCGTGTACCCGGTATATCCCGTGTATCCAGTATAACCAGTGTATCCGGTATAGCCAGTATAACCAGTATAGCCAGTGTATCCAGTATAGCCAGTGAATCCTGTCGACCCTGTCTGGTCTACAGGTATTGTTGTATAACTAATTCCGTTCAATATAATTTCATTGCAGTCTACAACACTTAAATTCGGTAATGCTAAATAATTACTAAAATTACTCATTATTTATTTTACAAAGGATTAATTTTTATAACAAAAATAAAAAACCAAAATCAATCCTTGATTATTATAATCCTAATTTTTTTATAAGAAAACAAAATCAATTTCGTTTTTATTGATTTTGATTTGATTATTTGAAAGAAAGCCTGAAAAACAATATAAAAATGCATTTTTATATTGTTTTCGGTCATTTTTCTCTGTAAATTAATCTAAATCTTTAATTTTATTGGTTTTTTTATTTATCTTTGAATTTTATTTTGATTTTTAGTAATCAAGGATTGATTCTTATTTTTGTTTTATTAAAAATAATAAAAATTATTTTTATTTCTTTTTACTAAATAAATATGTTAGAATCAATAATCAAAAAGAATAGACCTAATCTTGCACAGTCGTCTATAAAAACTTATCTGTCATCATTAAGCAGAATTATCAAAGATGTGAAAGTCGAATTGAAAACACCAGAAGACTTTATAAAAAATATAGATGCTATTCTTGAAAAAGCAAAAGACTATACTCCTATTGTTAGGAAAAGTAAACTCGCTTCCATTATTGTATTGTTAGATGATAAAGATGGTTTAGAAGACACTGGCGAATATAAAGACAAAGATAAGACAGATGCTATAAAGAAATTACGTTTTGTAATGCAGAAAGATATGAAGACTGTTGATGAAGAAGAAACGAATCAAGAATTATCTGAAAAACAAAAAGAGAATTTTGTACCGCAAGATGATATATTTAAAATCTATGAATTATTAAAGGAACAAACTGCTCCATTATTCAAATTGAATACTCTTAATAAGAAACAATTTGATATGATGCAAATGTACGTATTGCTTTCTTTGTATATTCTAATTCCACCCAGACGCACTATGGATTTTACACATTTCAAAATACGCAATATAAATCCAGAGGTAGATAATTACTTTTTAATTCCAAAGCGTAAGAAAGATTTAGGGGCGTTTGTATTCAACCAATATAAGAATGCAAAGAAACTGGGACCGCAGATATTGGAGCGTATTCCAAAAGAACTTGAACGAATTATTGATAAATGGATGCAGTATAACAAGAGTGATTATCTATTAGTCAATTCTGTAGGTAAGCAAGTGGCGGGAAGTAAAATCGCACTCTGGTTAAATGAGATATTTGGAAAAAGAATATCGACATCTATGTTGCGTCATATATATCTAACACATAAGTTCGGTAATGTTAATTTGAAAGAACTGAAAGACACAGCAGAAGATATTGGCAATAGTGGAATAGAGCGAATGTTGAAATACGTTCAGAAAAATGAAGATGCTTAAATTGTAAAACTTGATTAATAAGTTTTATAATTATTAATGTGTTAATTCATTCTCATCATTAAACTCTAATATCATTCCAACTTTTGCACCTCCTACATCGAAAGGTAGATATGGGGTACCATCTAATTCTTTCAATGAAAATGTATACACTCCATTTACTGGTTGAGGATTCTGGAATACGAATTCAACATCTTCACCCATTGGCATCGGGTACGTTTGGTCATCGTAGAACATTCCTATCGCTGTATTCTGCGTGAGGTCAGATGTGATAAAACCATATTCTGCAGTACCAGAGGCGGGTGGTGTTGCAGACATGAAAGCAAGTGCTTTAATATGTATCCGTTTTACTTGCATTGGAACACTAATATTTACAGATGCATTTGGATTGTTCTGAGCGAACGTTAAACTTATTAGTCTATTATATTTCATATTTATTTTATATAAGGTTTTTTTTATTTTTTTATTATAAATAAATATGACGAGACCACGTAGACTATATACTGATGAAAAAGGAAATTTCTACTATATAATCAATAAGAAGAAAGTCTTTATTAAAGTGCCAAAAGGTGCAAGTCAAAAGCAAGTACAGAAAGTTAATGTAAAAACGATTGTCAATCTACCTGAAACAAAACGTATTAAAAGAAGAAAGAAAAGAGTTAAGCCTAAATTTCAAAGTATACCACAAAAAAGTTTAAGTCAATTTCTTCAAAAACAAACAGAAGGAGGACTGCCCTATTATATATTTAAAGAACGCAAAGAGTTTCCGACTCTTGAAGAGATAAGCAAAGGAATAAAAAAAGAGCCAGATAGAGTGGTGAAAACTGAAACTCCTGTTTTTACTGCTATGAAGCCAGATAGAGTGGTGAAAACTGAAACTCCTGTTTTTACTGCTATGAAGCCAGAACAACCTACAAAATTTACTGCAACTAAATCTGAACCAAAAATCAAGAAAGAAATAGAGACTATTGATTTAACAAAAAGTACACCTTTAAAAGTATTTGATAGTCTTTTTGCTAATCCATTTGCAAGGAACAGAGTTGTACCTGAGCCTGAGACATCATTAAATATACAGCCTACATCAGTTTCTAATTTTGAGCCGTATATTCAGTTTATGAAATCAACTAATCGCAAGAATTATACACCCGGCTTGATAAAAGTTTTTAGAGATAACGACCTACCAGCACCTGCGAAAGGTGATGAAGAATATGCGTCTTTTAAGGCAAACTTGAAAAAAGCAATAAAAGAATTTAATAAAAAGGGAGAAGATGAAATAACAGGTGGTGGAGTAGATGATAATGATGGGCTATATAATGGCGAAATAGAAAGAATCATGAAAAAGAGAATTAAGGATTACGTTCCCGTAATACCAGCAGATAAAACTGATGATTTATTAAAGTATGTAAAGCGCGGCGATAAAAGATTTGGTGCTATTGTTAATACCTCAGATAGTTCGTCTGATGGCACCGGTAAGAATGGTAATGATTTGGGACATTGGACTGCTGTGTATGTTAACAATGAGGATGACTTCAAAAGTATCGAGTTTTTTGACCCGTTAGTTGAAAGCGATATACCTGATAGACTTTATAATTCATTACGGAAAATAGCTAGAAAGATGAACCCAGAAATGTATTTCAAGTTTAAGCCTAATATGATTCGTAGACAGGATATAAAAAAATCAACGTGTGGATTTCATGCTATGAAATTTTTGGATGATAGATATAATGGTGTTCCATTTCACGAGGCGAGTGGCTATGATGATTTTATTTTACAGCATAAGGGAGCTGATGGTAGTGCAGACGGCGAGGCTGATGTAGAACAATACAAACAAAAATACGAATCATATATTTAAAAAAAATTGATTTTAAAAATTTAGATTTTTAAAATTTTATAGAATATGTTTAACGTTTATGGAATACTTTGTAAGACAACTTGGAAGGTATATTATGGGAGTACTGAATTTACTGTTGAAGAAAGATTAAAACTACATGAGAAAGATTATAAAGCGTATTTGGAAGGAAAGTATAAATATGTAACATCTTATGAAGTTTTGAAAAATAATAACTATGAAATCAAGCTATTAGAAACGTGTGATGATGATTTACATATGTGTAATAGAGAAGGTTATTATGTAAGAACTTTTCCATGTGTTAATATACGTGTTCCTGGTAGAACTCGGAAAGAATACTATGAAACATTTAAAGAAGAAATTTTAGAAAAAAAGAAAGAATATCGTGAAACATTTAAAGTAGAAATAGCAGAAAAAGATAAGGCACGATATGAAGCAAATAAAGAAACAATTTTAGAAAAAAAGAAAGAAAAATATACATGTGAATGTGGTTCAACTTTAAGAAAAGATGGTAAATCTGAACATGAAAAATCTATCAAACATAAAAAATATTTAGAAAATTTATAAATAAAATTTAATTAATTTTTTTTATCATCTTTAATAAAACATAATGAGTAATAAGTTGAAACTTGGAATTAGTAAGTCGAAATTACTTTCAGACCCTCAAATTGCCGAGTTATATGAACAATACAAAGATAGGCAGGCTGGTAGTGGACGAGGTAGAAAAATGAAAGGCGCAGGCATCTTTGATGGCTTTATAAAATTTCTAAAAGATAGCAAAATTTTGAGTAAAGTAGGCGATGTTTTGCTTCCAGTTGCAGGTGGACTGGCTGCTGGACTATTTACAGCAAATCCTCTTGGGGCAGCAGCAGGGGCATCAGTAGGTTCAGCCGGAGCAGAGTGGATTAAATCTCAGGGCTTTGGACATGGACGCATGCATGGAGGCGCATCTACATTAGTTATCAATCCTTCCGGTCAAAGACTTGGTCAACGCGGTGGAGCAAGAACATTAGCATATAATGGTATGTTCCAACAAGTGCCCGGCACACAGAGAGGTTTTGGTAAACGAATGATGGGAATGGGTGGAACTGAATATGGTTCTGTGTCAAGTGAGTTTGGTAAAATCAGAGTTTAAATTTTATAATATAATTTTTTGTATTATAAAATTAATTTGTGTGCGTATCTGATTTTATATCTTTTTCAACTCTCCAATCAAGACCATAAAATCTTTCTAAATATGGCTCTGGATTAAAAACAGACCACACTTCTATATCTTCGTATTGTATTTTTTTTAATGGCTCAAAATCTTTTTCATAATGATAACACTCAGCCCATAAGTCTTGATGCTGAGGTAATGCTATTATTATTTTATCATCTTCTTTATGGTACATAGCAATATCTATTGTCGCAGCCAATCGTGCATCTTCAATCTCTTCACTCATTCTATAAATTCTTTGATTTGCTACTTTAATCATTCCTCCATGTGCAGTTATAAGATAACTATGTCGTTCTGCAAGTTCTTTACAACATTCAATAAATTTTATTAAGTCGGGTTCAAACATAGCAAGGTCTCCATCATCATCATGCTTTATTTGCCCTTTATTTCTAACTGCCCCTAAAAGACTTCCTGAGCATAACCAATACTTGATATCTTTTTCTTCTAAAAATAAAACTAAATTTTTGAATAATTCTATAAGTCCATTTAAATATTCTGTGGTTAGTATAGGCATTTTGTAATATATATCTTTATTTTAGATATATATTAATATAAATTATGTTTTTATTTATACAACCATTGCACCTGATGAAGATAAGGTGAGGGTCTTCTGACCTATGATTGCTGATACATAAGTTAAAGCAAGACCAGTGGAAAAGTTATATTGTTGAGAATACGTAGATGTTTGCATTCCAACATCTAAACCATCAATCTCATGCTGGTCAACTTCATGCAATGGCTTTGAACCAAAAAAGCTGTCTACATGTATCCATTCAGCAAACGAATAATCTCCAACAGTTGCAACAACAGACCCTTTCAAATATTCTTTATTAGCAAGGATGTAATCCTCACCACGAGTACTTGTAATAAATCCGCTTTGGCTGACTATGGCTACATTATTCAGAAAAGTGTTGTAGGAGGTTAAATCGAATCTACCATGTGCATTTGCAAAAGACCTTACAGCAGCAGTTGTAAGATTATTAAAATTGGCAGAAATGATAGCAAGAATACGATTTCCGTAGGCTTTTGTTAAAGGAATATAAGTCGATACAGAAGAACTGGCTCCGTTGTTAACTCGTGTTAGAGATGGATAAGCAATTGGTAGTGAAATACCCTCCTTCATTACACGGTCTATCACACTGGATACGATTTGCAGATTTCCTTCGTTGCAAAGTGATAAACTCACGTTAGTCAAAGTAATTTCTCCAATAGCACCTGCATCAGTGGCGAAGTTAGTTGCAGAACTTCCACAGAATGCAAAATTGTTTGTTGAGTTCCAGTAAAGTTGTAGCACGAGTTGCGATGGTAGATACATTAATTTTTCTGATGCAAGTACTGTAAATTTAAATGAACTCAAAGGCAAAGATACACGTAGTTTATTGGCTGCATTTGTAGCGGCTGAGATATAGTACTGTCTCCTTTGTATTTGTCCTCCTTGCGAAATAATATCGGCAGTCGCACCATCTATAACTCCTGTGCCTGATGAAGATACACTATTAGTAGTTCCGCTGGTAACCTTTGTAATATCTTCAAGTGGTAATCCCGCGATTGTAGTTCCTAAATTTCCACCATAGAAAGATTTAGTTAAAAATTCAGTCATAGGAGTTGCTGCTGGAACAACCATACTTGCATATTTTTCGAAACTGGAAATATCGAGTAGTTGAGCATTTGTAGCAGAATCATACAGCACAACTCTACTGATAGTTGTTAGCAAGTTTGCATTTATCATATTGAATCTATCTGCGGTAGCAGTTACATTCAGGTCGAAATTCAAGCGAGATTTAGCAAATCTGAATACGCTTGGTGGTATAATAAATTCAGAAATTTGTCCGGTTGATGTAGCAGATAAGGTTATTAATGCACTATTTTGAGGTGCTACATTTCTAAATACAGGTGTTGAATGGTTAGAGACAACAGGAGAATAATTTAACTCATCACTAATTTTTTCAGTCATTGTTTTTATTTATAATAGAATTTTAATTTTTTTTTTATAAAATTAAAATTTTTTTATTTTTTTTTAACGAGTTCGTGGAATAATTAATTTTGTAATATTTCTATTTCGGAGTTCTTGTATTGTTTGTGCTTCACTCATCGCTCGATAATTTGGCACTCTCAATATCCCTAATGTAGCCTTTCGTAAATCATTTGTTCCTCGCTCGACTGGTATTTCTTTAAATTTAGAAAATACTATTGCCTGTGCAGATGATTCAATTGCTTTTTTCTTTTTTTGAACACCTGCATTAGCCTCTTTTATACCTTTTTGAATTCCCGCAACATATCCGGCTGCACGACCTCGCTTGAAGCACTTTCCTACATCCCATTCGCGCTTGTTTAATGGTGCTTTTGTACTACATATCTTATTCATTATGTTTATTCTATAACAAGATTTTTATTAAAATTCTTACGAAATTTTTGATTTCGCACGTCGATATATAGGAAAGAAAACCTATCATTCGGGTCTCTGAAACAATATTCATAGATATTCACAAATTTATCTAACCCTATTGACAAGTCTAATAGTTTATATATATGTTCTAATTTATCTACACTGAACGAACGAAAGCATAGGAAGTAATCTAACTGTTTAATTGATTGAGGCTGAAGGTCGTGAATATACTGACTTGATATATAGACTGCACTTAAAAAATGCCTCGACTTTTTCAGCAATGAAACCAATGCTGGATTTTTTAGTTCCCCTGAAATATCATCAAAAACGAATATATGCTTTGGTGATATCTTCTTTGGTTTATATTCTTGTTTCTTTTTTTTTTCTTGATCACCAAAGTTTAATTTAATACCTGGTTTAGATTCTTCTTCATCTGTTTTTATTTTACTATCTACTGGTATCGATAAATCTGCCATTATTTCATTCAATAAATTTACTTTCCCATCCATTATTGAATCAAATACATTAACTACATTGCCTCTGTTTTCTAATTTATCTATTAACGTAATCCAATTGCTATCTATTTTTGTGGTTGGACAGAACACGTAAAATTGTGTTTTCTTATCACTGGTTCTCAACAGTATCTCTGCAAGGGTTGAAGTCTTGCCTGAGGCTCTTTTCGCACACAGAAAAGTGCAGTTGTATACTGTTGGTATGAGTTTCCCGCCTTTTACTTTTGTTATATCTATATTTCCTACTGTATTTACTAATGGCTTTACTACAACATTATTCAAAGTTTCTTCTCGTATCATAATACTTTATTATAAGAAATAATAATTTAAAATCTGATTTTCGTTTGACGAGCCATATGACTTATACGATTTAAGTGGTCATTAAAATGCAATCCGCTTTTTAATTTTGAATTTTCTTCTTTCAACTTGAATATCTCCTCATCGAATTTCTTTCTTTTCTCCTCCTCTTGTTTAATAAAAAGTTCTGTTGATGATGGCTTAGGAGGTTCTGGTATTGGTGGTACAGGTGCAGGTGGTTGTATAGTTTCTATTTCGAATTCAGGTTCTGAGTCGCTATCACTATCTACTGTTGCAACAACTTTTACATTCGGATTCTTATTCTTTTCGGCTACCTGTTGCCATCGTTTTTTATTCACCTCACCTACTGCCTTATTTAGCGCTCTTTTATCTATTTGACCTCGCTTTGTCAGTAGTTCTCCGTTCTCATTTACCCTCTGTCCTTTGGCATTTACATAGACGGTTTTTTTATTGGATTTACGCGGTAATTTTGTAATTAAACCTTTTTCTAATTCATTTTCAAATTCTGGTTTTATTGCACTCTTCGGGTCTACAATTACGGTGCTCTTCGATTTTTCCTGTATTTTATTAGACATTTATAAACACTTTTTCTTATATTATATAAAGTTTTTTTTTATTTAAAAAAAACTTTCTATGTAATAAAATGTCTTGGATAATTGCATGCAAACAGTACCAAAAACAACGAGGTGATGGTGCGAAATATGTTGTCCCTAAAAAGGGTTCATCAGAGTATGAGGAAGTAAAGAAAATATTTGATAGTCTGGAGAAGGCTCCTAAAAAGGAGAAAGTAAAGACTGAAAAGAAACCTAAAAAGGAGCCTGTTCCTGTTCCAAAGAAAGAAATTAAGCAGGAGGATAGTATTCGTACTGTTATTAGAAACGAGTTAATACAACAGATTAGAGAGCAAGGTCTGGAAAGTTTGTCTGTTGACGCATAAAAATTTATAATTAAAAAATTATAAATTCTAAAAAATGTATTTATTTTACTCAAATTCCTCTACAATAGACCCAATCCAATCATTATATATATCTCTATATTCTTTCATCCTCTGTTCAGGTATATCTGTTATATATACCTTCATTCTTTCTCCATAATACTGTATTTTTGTAATTTTAAATCCAAGTTTTCTCAATGATGTTCTCAAACTATAAGTTATCGTTATATCATTTATAACCTCACCTTGATAATAAATTGTTGTATATCCTTGTTCATATGACCAAGACTCTGCAAGACACAAAAAATCAATAATTAGTTCAGTTGTTTGTTCATCATAATTTGACATTGTAAGTAGGTTGGTAATAATTTTTTAGAAACTAAATTTTAAAAATCAATTTTTTATAAAATGTATTTATTTAATACTACAATCATCGTTTAAATTCCGTCGTTTGAGACATATCAAAGGGGTTAGTACTCTTTTCTGCAAAATGGACAACTTGATGTTCTCTTTTTCTTGACACACGTTCTACATATATCTTTCTTACAACACTTTGTAATGAATAAACAACATTCTTCTTCTTCATCGTCATCGTTCATACATATATTGCATTCATCTCCATCATTTTTAGTTTCTTTAATTTCAATTTGGCAGTATTTTTTCAACCAGTTAAATACTGTGTCTCTCGTTTTTTCACTTTTAAATACATAGAACCAACCCTCACACAAATAACATTCATCAAATAACATCCCCATTTTTGACATCGAAATACCTTTGCCTTGAATAACTATTGGATAGTATTCGACGCCGTCTACATGGAGTTTTTTGTTATTTTCTTTTAAAATGTATATTTTACCAGATTTCAGCCAGTCTCTCCACTCTTTCATCTGTGCATGCATTTCTTTTTCGTTGAAAAGACCGAATCTATCAAGGTGTTCCATATAAGAAAATCCAATATCAGTTGGTTCAATACGAACATCTCGCTTGAATTGATTTTTAATTCTATCTTTTGTCATGAATTGCATTGTAAGTAGGTTGGTGATAATTTTTTACAAAGTAAATTTTAAAAATCAATTTTTTTAAAATTCTAATGTATTTATTTTACGTGTCGTACAATCTCGATTTTAGTCATTTAACTTGGTTTTCAAAATTTTTTTTTACAAAATTCGTTTCTTTTCTTAAACCAGAACTTTGTGTCTTTATCATCATTCACATCCGGATTAAAATACCATTTTCCATTTCTTTTTTCATGCCATCTAAAATCCTGTTCTTTATCTTTTTCACGAATTTGACAAGTGCTTATTTTCGTAAGAAAAAATAAATATCTAATATCATATTCCGACACTATTTCGAATATAGTCTCTACAAATTCAATTTCGTTTTTAGGGGTATATTGTAAGTCAAAGTGAAACTGTGTCGGTGTCATATTTTCACTTGTTATAATTATGTGCCATTTAATATCTTTATCATTAGCATCATATTCCTTATTTGTATAGGGAGAAATAGTATATCCTTGTTCGTAAGACATTGTTTTATAGGTTGGTGATAATTTTTCAGAAATTTAATTTTAAAAATCAATTTTTTTTTAAAATTCTAATGTACGGACAAGGTTTAAATTTAACAGCATCGTAAAACTTTCTTCAAATAAATAATCTAATAATGTTATAGGTATCGAATATCGTTGTTTTAAATTAGTTGAATCAGATTTATACCCAGTTGATAGAGCCATTTTTCCAGTTTTACCAATATTAAAATCATGTTTAATACATTTACATGTTTTTGATATTAAATCAATATTAGTCCATATTCTTGTTGGTTTTTTATAATTAAAACCAAAGGCACAATAATCAAATTTAAAACTTTTTAATTTTTTCATTTCAGGTATATTTTTCATCGCACTGTAATATGGATTTTCGATAAAATAAACTGCTGGTTGAAAATAATTTATAATTTCTAACACTTTTAACACAAAACACCAATGTTTTTTTTGTTCTTCTTTTAAATGTTCCTTACTCGTCCATTTCCGACCTATATGAGTATTTTGTAAAGCACTGAATATTTTACATTCTGGTGACGCCCAAATTATATCAAAATAGTCTTTTGGATATTGTTTATAATCCCATTTTAAAATATCAATACAAATATCTGGATTAAATTTTTTTAAAATATCTAATGATACTACTTTCCATTCAGGATATTTTTCTTTAATACATTGTCCGATTGAACCAGTACCTTTGAATAATTCTAATACATTTACCATTTATCTATATAACAAGATTTTATTAAAATTTATAATCAATAAAAAATTATAAATTTATATGTGGGATATTCATATTATACTTTTTTTTTAGAAACCAAAAAATGAAAATCAATTTTTTTTTAAAATATTTCTAAATTTTAAATTTTAGGAAATTAATGAATTTCATTTTAAAAATTACTTTATTTTGTGTTTTTTTTGAAGTACAAAATCAGTTTAAAAAAAATCAAAAATAGATGGGTTTTTAACAGAACCTGAAATCAGGTTAAAATAAGGACGTACTCGAGAGGTAAGTTATTTATATACAAAATTTACCTCTCGAGTACGTTCGATTTCAACCCACGTTCCATCCTGATATAATAAAAAACTGTTTAACCTGATTTTGAGACTTTTTGTTTTATGTTTTTAAAAATATTAACTTTACCAGCAAGAGGAGTATTTTGAAGTTGATAATCAGAAACATCAACACGTTCACCATCCTTTCCAGTTTGTTTTCGACTCCTCTTTTTTATTTTAGTGTATCCCCATTTATCAAGAACAGAATTAGTAATAGTAGTAATTTTTCTAATAGTCCATTCATCTTTAAGATTTGATTTAGAACGTGTTTCACGTAAATTAAAGGCAGTATAAATATCTTTAATGTTTTCTTTGAATAATGGTATTAATTTTTTTAGAACATTGTTAGGAATTATTTTATCTATATCTTGTGAATGGTCTAAATTAAACCAAGAACTAATTTGTTTAATCTTTATCAATTGAATACCCATTTTTTCAGCAATTAACGGTAATGTATTATTTATAACTTGGCTTAAATTTAAAGTTTCATTAATAATACCTTTCTCGTATCTTAAATTTCTAAATTTATTTCTACCATAATCACAATATAAACCCCACATAACTGATTCATCTTTTTTATCTTCAATATCAATAACAGATTGTTGAAAGAAAAACTTTTCTAATTTCAAATTATCAAGTTCAGATTTTATATTTTGTTTTCTAATTTCTTTCATTTCATTGATAGATATAGAAGGAATAGAATCATATTTATAAGAAGTCGAATTCAATTCATCATCTGTAATAAAAGTTTCAATGTCGTTATTCATGATATCAGATTCAACATAATTACATTCATTAAGATATTGAAAAAATACATTTTCTAAATCAATGATAGAACAATTACTTTCTAATATATTATCAATTATAAGATTTTTCAACCAAATGAATTTATTATTACTAGGATGTTTTGTTTTATGTATATTTTCATATGTTCTAATATATAAAGAATTTTCAGCATCAATTCTTTTTTCGATTTCAGACGCATAAGTCGGATGAGAATTATAATTCATACCATAATGAGAAGTATTCAAAGCAAATATTAGTTCATTATCAATAAGATGTCTAATTCTGTAAAGGGATTGAAAAACATCTCTAACTAAATTTTTACTATTAGCACTCAAATAAACACCAAGTTTATGAAAATAATCACGAATATCATAATTAACTCCAACCGATAAAGTTATAGTGGTTAAAATAACATCTACGGAAGACCATAATTCATTAACATTTTCAAGAGTTTCTTTATGGTCAGAAGTATAATATAATAATTTAATATAAGGTAATTTAAGTTCTAATTGATGTTTAAAATCTAAAAGTTTATTTTTACTTGAAATAAATAGATACATCTTTTTTCCATTATAAATTTCATTAATAATATAATCAGCCCATTTTTGAAAAATATCCTCACCTTTTTCTTCTTTGTTAATTTGAATATATTGTCTTTCTTTTAATTTTTTCGTATAATGAATATAAAAAAAAGGTATATCTAATGAATTAAATATATTCAAAGTTTTATCACTAATGAAAGCATCCAAACAAATTATTTTTTTAGAATATAGTAAAAATTCAAATAATTCTAATGTATATTCGTGATTTCTATGTGTTTTTTTAGACGTTAAAGAAGTTAAAAAACTCTCAATTTCATCAATAATAATTAGTGTTTCATTAAGAAATAAGTTAGAACATCTATGCAAACTTTCACATTGAACAACAACGTGGTTTTTATCTATATAAAAATCTAAACTTTTATCATTATAAAGAACCCAATCATTGTAAATTGTTTCATTATTAAGACGGTCATGAATACTTTTAGCAAATGTAATACGAGGAGTACAAACTATAATTTTCTTGAAAGTGTCTTTATTAGCATTTATATAAGAGATTGTAGCAGTAGTTTTACCAGTGCCTAATCCCGCTTTAACAATAACTACTTTTTCATTACAATTAAATATATCAGGATTAACATATATTTCATCGCTTTTAGTAAAATTTGTTTCAATGTCAAGAGATATAAATTGGTTCATCTCTTTGATACTTAAATCAATATTAATACCAGAATGATTGGAGACAAATGTTTTCATCTCTGAAATATTCAAATTACATTTTTCAATCAAAACACCATCAAAACATAAAGTTGAAATTTTGATATTTTTTAGATTACAATATTCAATCATAAAAGATAAAACATAATTTTCCATTTCACATAGGAGAGTATTAAGACATGTTCCATATGGATTTAAAGGATTATCAATTTTAGATTTTTTAAATCTTTCGGGTTCTAATTTTGCAATTTTTTTATGAATAGTTTTAACCTCTCTCAAAAATTCTTGTAGCCAATTAGGAGGAGGTATTTCAATTTGTTTAAACCATATATCACCTCCACCATTTATAATTTCTAAACAAATTTTTTTAGCAGTTTCTCTATCAATAGAAAATATAAACATTAATTCTATTAATAATTCATCTCTATTTTCGTTATAAAAAACGAGCCATCTAATATCAATATTATTTTTAATGCAATAATGTTGTAAAAAAACATTATGAGCATTAACTATATCAATATCAATACATAAATCTTTGCATAAAGTATGTCTAACGATTTTATTGACAGACTGTAATGAATTACAACCAAATAATCTTCCTTTCTTACGAATATCTTTTTTGCTATAATTATAAATTGTACTTTTACTATGTAATAAGTTTTTTAGAATAGTAAATATAGTTTTTTTATTTGTAATTTCTTTATAATTATTATGAACATCCTTGAATGTACCGATTTTATTTGAAAAATAATCAAAATTATCAAGTATAAATTTCAACCTGTCTCTATCAAATATTTCAACGAATTCCATTTTATATAATCTATTTTTTTTTTAAATTATTTTTAAAATTCATTTTTTTTAAATAACTTTAAAAAAAAAAATATTTGAAAAAAATAAAATATTATTTATAATAAATGGATTATTATGAAAAATGTTTATTAATTTTAAAATGGAGTAAAAATATAAAAAAATTTAATACAACATTTATTGAAAGTTTAATAGAATATTACGATGAACATAATGAATTTACAATATCACAAGAAAACGCTATTGATAATATAATTTATAAATGGAAAATAACATAGAGTTAAACCCATCTAATTTTCAATTTATTAAAGATGTCTAAAGTTAATTTTATAATTACACAAAGTTGCTCGAGGGTATTTCTCCTCAATACCATTTATAAAATACTGTATTGCTTTTTCTAATACTGATAAATCTATATTACAAGTAAATAAATCACAAGATAATGTACCTTTCTTGCTATAACAATGACTTGTAAAATGACTACTATCCAATAGCAGAACTGATGTAAAACCAGGAGGTGTATCAACATTCAATATGCATAAATGTTGATGTACGATTTTCATACAAGTTTTATTCAATATAGTTGAAATCATTAGTCCAAATATAAATTCTCCTAACTCATTTTCGTCATCATAGATATCTCTATAATCAATAAATATATGACAACTTGTAGACATTTTTCTTTATTTTTTGATTTTTTTTTTAATTTAAAAAAAATCTTTTTATTAAAATAAGGAGATATTTCCATCATCTCCCGAGGCTATTTCCACGTGCCGACCTTTTTTCTGAACCTTTTTGCTGTTGTTATTCATTTTTTTTCCGCAGTAGATGATTTTGACTTTGGTAATCTTCATTTTTCATTTTTTTTTTTATTTGGTATTATTTTTTTGTATAGGGGAGTTTGGCATTTATTTTTTTTGTATTATATTTTGAAACGATGCGTCGTGGTTTCAAAATAAAAAATTCCAAAGAAGATTAAAAAACATAATATATAAATTTATTGTAAGTAATAAAAATGTTATACGATGCATCATTTTCAAGTCCTACTATACTAAATTTTAATTCTAAAGATAGAATAGCAGGAACTAATTCTAATTTTGTAAGTCAGCCAGTAGATGTAGGTCTAAACAAATATGATACAGTTTGTTTAGTGCAAGCATCTATACCAAAATCATGGTACAATATGCCTAACAACTATAACCAATTTACTTTGACGGAATATGATAATGGCGGGATACCAGAGCCACCTATTACTATAACTATTCCTGTTGGAAATTACAATAAAATTAATTTAGCCAGTAAATTGAGTTCATTATTAACATCTGCTTCTGCATTGGGACCATTTGGAGCAACATATACTATAACTAATCCACTTGCAAATGAACCAGATACATTTCATTTTACTTTCACTATTACAGGTGGTAGTGGCTTAAGTTTTGCCGAACTTACTTTTGATGAAACTTCTCCTTTTAGACAACTAGGTTTCGAACCAAATTCAACAAATACATTTATATCTACCATTAGTGGTTTAGTTCTTGAAAGTACAAACGCTATTAATCTCGCATTTATCCTTAGAGCATTTATAAAAACTAATATGATTCAAAATGCAACTGATTCTATATTAGAAGAAGTATTATCCGTTGGCTCGTTTCCTACGAGTAGTTTAGTTTATTTTCAACAATATAATTTTAACATGAACTCGCGAGAATTCAATTCAAGTAGTGTTAATTCATGGCAATTTGTGCTTGTGGACGGATTTGACCAAGAAATAGACTTGAATGGAATTAGTTGGGCATTCTCTGTCGTCTTATACAAAAGAAATAATACACATGAATTGCATAAACAAGAGTTGCAGATTGTAAATGAAGAGCGTATATTCAAGATAGAACAAAATCAAAGAGCATTAAAAGAAACATTGATAGGCGAAGATGAAGAAAAAGTTAAGGACAAATTAATAACTATAAATGGTATACAACTATCAGATACAAAAGCAAATCCATTGGAGCCAATATTCCCCGTATTTCCATTTACGCAAGGTTTAGCATATTTGAATGAACCCGAAATAGTATATCCAACAAAATAAAAAAATAAAAATTGTGTTCTTTAAATAAACAAATGAACGAATTAGAGCAAACAGGTGATGGTATATTTACAAGAGAGCCCACTACCAACCCACCGGCAGTAAGAAAAATATTACAAAGTATTGGTAATGAGAAAGTTGAATCATTGCAATTAGTCCGCACTCCGTTGAGTAAGATATCACGCTTTCTATTAAACATTGCAACTTTCGGACAATTAGAATCAAAACTAAAAGAAACAGCAATAGATGACCTATTTCATTTATCGCTGTTTATAAACGGCAAATACGTGTTAGAGAAAAACGAAGTTATCAAACTTACAAGAAATGCAAATGAAGTAAAAGACAACTCACAAACTTTAGTAGTGCCAGTATCAAGTAATCTAACTATTAATGAAATGATTGAAAATACACAAAAACAAATGGGCGATAGATATGCCCCGTATGATGCTGTTACGAATAATTGCAGTGTATTTATATCTAACGTACTTTCTGCAAATGGATTGATGACGGATAACGCAGAGACTTTTCTAAATCAAAAGACTATAGAGTTATTTCAGAAATTTCCAAGTATAAGTGAAAAGATAGTTAAATTCGCAACAGATATTGGAGCAAGTGTAGACAAAGCATTATATGGTGAGGGGCAACAATACATACATAACTTTGGATTGCATCGGTGCACCTTAAAATTTTAAAACTTTTTTATTAAGTTTTAAAATTTATGAAGGAAATCTTTCTAGACTATCTTGAAATGCTTTGTCTATTTCATCTAATCTCGCCTCTAAATCATCAAGTCGCTTGTCAAATTTCTTTGCTAATGTAAAAACAAATCGTATTAATTCGCTATAAGATATAGTATTATAGTCTTGCACTTTATCTAATTTCTTTATTTTACCTCGCAAGTCTTTTAGTTCTGATTTTATATCAATATCTATTTCGTCCATTTTTATTATATAAGTATATTATTTTATATTTGCATTATTTTTATCATTCTAAATCTTATACTATAAGAGACTGCATTTCCTGACTTTATCTGAATTTGACGGGTCGCGACGACTTGGTAGACCAAATTATTAGAGGCACCTGTAATCTGTGCAACGCCCTCATCAGGAAACAGTATCGCAAAACCATAAACACCATCTGTGGCAGTATTATATACATAAATATGGTATAAACCATTTGCATCATATGAAGCCCCCATGTTTCGAAAAGTGCCGTCTATTGTCATTGTACCAGCCTGCCCCCCGCTCATATATGAAACTTCACTAGTTGATGCATTATAAAACATCCAATTAGTTGATATATCGCCGGTTGGATTTCTCAAAGGCTTAATACATGTTGAACTTACTGTCGTGTTGTTTAATACAGAACCAGAAGCATTAATAACTATCGAATTCGCCGCCATATTCGTCATACCAGCCCCACGTCCTAAGCAAATACTACTTGTACCACAATTGGTATAACCTGCATTTAGTCCTAAACAGATGCTATCTTGTTTTTGTCCGTTATTTCCAGCTGAATTTCCAATAGATATGCAATTTTGACCTTGAGTTGTTTGTCCGCAAAAAGGACCCAAAGACACTGCGCTATCTCCTTGAGAATTTCTACCAGAAGAATATCCAAGAGATACACCAAATGTGCCTTGATTAGTTTGTCCTGCTTGATATCCGAGAGAAATAGCCCCGCTTCTTTGGTCTCCAAATCCAGCTTGATAACCAATAGAAACTGAACCAAAACCTTGTCGTTCATTTGCAGACTGATAACCAATAGATATGGAACTTGAATTTTGATTATTTGAACCAGATTGATAACCAATAGAAATTGAACCTATGCCTTGATTTGTCGTGGCGGATTGGTAACCGATCGATATGGCGTTTGTGGATTGATTGGTGAATGCACTTTGAACTCCAATTGAAATCGCCGTGCTCTTCTGGTTAAATTGTGCTGATTGAAAACCAACAGCAATTGAACCTTGCCCTTGACCTGTAAATCCAGCCTGATAGCCAATAGAAACTGAGCCAGTACCAGAACCATATTCACCGGCTTGATATCCAACAGAAATCGCTCCTGAAAATTGATCTACTCTGCCTGCTTGAGTACCAATTTTAATTTCACTTGTACTAAATTTCCAAGTATTTGAAACGTTATCCCAATATGGAACAGAACCGAAGTATACAGCACTTTGTAAAAATCCAGTAGCACCTATGGGTCCCGTGTATCCAGTATAACCAGTATACCCAGTATACCCTGTGTACCCCGTGAAACCCGTTGTGCCGGTGTACCCAGTGTATCCAGTTCTACCAGTTGACCCAGTCGAGCCAGTTGTACCCGTATACCCTGTATACCCTGTATACCCTGTATACCCCGTGAAACCCGTTGTACCAGTATATCCAGTGTACCCAGTTCTACCAGTATAACCAGTTGAGCCTGTTGTACCCGTATAACCAGTATACCCCGTGTACCCTGTATACCCCGTGAAACCCGTTGTGCCGGTGTATCCAGTGTACCCTGTATACCCAGTTGCGCCACCTGGTGTTATACTATTATTATAAGTTATTTCTTTACTTGTAGGATTATATTGCATAAAATTTGATGATGATGCAGTACTCACATCAATAGGTTGAACAAAAAAACCAGTCTTACTTCCAGCTAAACTTGAACTCGAACCATTAAGACATATACCACCATATCCTGTGTTGAAACTTGTATTAAATCCTATACATACAGAGCCTTGTGATAAATTATTTGAACCTGCTTGATAACCTATTGCGGTCGAAAACGCGCCTTGATTATGTGAACCACTTTCATAACCAATCGAAATAGCATAATTTAGTTGTCCCGAAAATCCAGCTTTATTTCCAATTGCAACACAATTTTTTTGTCCAAGTCCCAGACTACCTTGATTAAATTCACCAGCTTGTCTACCTAGATGAACGTTAGTATCTGCTGATGAACTTTTCCAAGTTGTTGAGGTACTATCCCAATATACATAATCACTATAGTAAACACCGGTCGCAGAGATGTATCCCGTGTATCCCGTATATCCCGTATATCCCGTGTATCCCGTGTATCCCGTGTATCCCGTATATCCCGTGTATCCCGTATATCCAGTTCTGCCTGTGTATCCTGTTGAACCTGTTGAACCCGTGTATCCCGTATATCCCGTGTATCCAGTATACCCTGTATACCCCGTATACCCTGTATACCCCGTATACCCTGTATACCCTGTTACACCCGTGTATCCAGTGTACCCAGTTCTACCAGTTGAA
>Ga0247844_1003953_pt1 | contig 20690 bp, 9 predicted proteins | sample LaCtaG_FD_192421 | JGI IMG/M metagenome (GOLD analysis project Ga0247844, IMG submission 192421) | Freshwater microbial communities from meromictic Lake La Cruz, Castile-La Mancha, Spain - LaCruzMarch201714.5m_1 | ecosystem: Environmental > Aquatic > Freshwater > Lake | place: Spain: Castile-La... | reverse complement strand
ACACCTTTTTTACTTTTTTGACCCATCCGGAGGCCGGTGCGCCAGCGGCGATGAGTACTTTGCCGTTGACGGTCACGTTGCTGCGCACGGTGAAGTCGATGGCGTTGCCGATGGAGAGGTCTTCGGCGTTGATCTGCTCATTGAGGTAAACCGTGACGTTGGTTCCGGCAGACAGGGTGATGACCTGGTCGAGTTGAACGCTTGTGAGCTCGAACACCGGCGGAGCGGCGAAGGTGAAAGCGGAGGCGCTCATCAGGACGCTGAACAGGGCAGTGCGGAAAAGAGTGGTTTGGAACATGGTATGGGTGGTTGGAAGGTGAAAGGAAGTGTTGTTTCGCGCTTGTTTTTGGGCGCTTACAATACTTGGTGGAATTCACCTTGCGGGGGTACCCATGTTTCTGGAAAAACTTATGAACGCATTTACATTGAATGCTACTTTTTCAATCCATGAAAATAGCGCGTGCGTTTAGCGCAATACAGTCACCGGTTTTTTAATTATAATTGCTTTTCCTGCATCTATTGTCAGCAAATAATAATAAGTTCCTGCCGGTACGACACGGCCATTTACTTTGCCGTTCCAGGGCTTGTATGGTTCGGCATGGAATAACAGCTCCCCCCACCTGTTTATCACGCTGATTGAACTATTGTCTGGATTCAAGTTTACCCCTTGATCAATAAAAGAATTTAGTGGATCCCAAAGGTCGTTGATTCCGTCGTCATTGGGAGAGAATGCGGATGGCAGTCCACTCCCATCGACATCCGGTCCATTTTGTATGATTATAAATAGTTCGGCAGTGTCACAGTAAGTTGTACAGAGTGTATCGCAAATCGTATAAACTAATTGATCATTTCCCTGGAAGTCCGGATCGTTCAGTGTGTAGCGGATGTTTTGGTTTTCCGTAGAGTCAACACCGTGTTTTGGATGTTGAAGCACATTTATGGCCCAACCGCCACCTGCAGGCATGATGTCGTTACCGGTAACGGCAATAAGGGCAGTTTGGGTAGACACAGGAAAGTAGAGCGTATCTGGTTTAGCATCAATGAATCCCGTATCTCTCAATTCCAATGTCAACATAACCGTGCTATCACATCCGCCAAGCGTTTTCAGCAGATATGGATATGTTCCCGCAACGGTAAGTGCGTCACCCTGATAGAAAAGCGTGTCCCCTTTGCAAATCATCTGAAAAATATCTTTATCGACGGGTTGACCTTGGGTGACAACTACCTGAGTTGCGCCGGTGCATGCCTGTCCATCGGTAACGGTCACAGCATATGTGCCTGGTATAGCAACTTGGATAAATCGAGTAGTAGCCCCGGTTGACCACAAGTATCCGACGTACCCTGTGCCGGCATCCAACAGGGTGCTACCTCCAGCACACACTTGCAGTACACCTGTAATTTGGGGCATGAGCTGATTTCCTGATACGACGTTCACCTGTGTACTACCAGTACATCCCTGACCATCAGTGACGGTGACCAAGTACAAACCTGGCTGACCAACCTGTAGCAATTGGGTGGTTGCACCTGTCGACCACAAGTAACTTACATAGCCTCCGCCTGCGTCCAGCAAAGTGCTGCCACCGCTGCAAACCTGAGGTACACCGTTTATAGTTGGTGTCAAACTGATGTTGTTAAACACGACGGTTGCCGTATCTACAGCGATGCAATTGCCTGGAGTTGTTACAGTGAGTGTATACGTGCCAGGCTCGGATACAATTGGATTTTGTACGGTAGAGGTAAAGTTGTTTGGTCCGCTCCATGAAAATGAAGCATTAGGAAGGTCTGAACTGCCCATTAGGGTAAGGCTGTTGTTGCAGCCTAGCAATCCACCGGCAGCTGTAGCGATGGGTGGATTGATGCTTCCCGAAACGTCAAGATTCGCTATTTGGGCACAACCTGAGATCGTGTCGGTAATGGTCACCGCGTATGTGCCAGATGCACTGACCAATATCTGCGGATCAATGCCCAGGTTGTTAGACCAAACGTATGTATAATTGTTGCCGGATGGTTGAGCAATAGCCGAAAGTATCAAACTGTTGAGTTGGCAGTGGAGTTGTGTGCCATTTGGCGCATCAATAAACGCTGTAAACGGTGCTGAACTGTACACCCAGGCATCTGCTTCGTCGGTACAACCTGCGGAGTTGGTCACCGTAAGGGTATAGACGCCGGCTTGGGAAACTACCGGGTCTTGCAAACTCGAGGAAAAATTACCCGGCCCACTCCACGCATACGTGCTGTTTGGATGGTTCGATTGTCCCGTCAGGGTAATCACAGGATTGCCGTTACAGGGGAGAGTGTCTCCGGAGGCAACGGCGATTGGGTTGTCAACTTGAACAACAGTCGTCTTCGCTACCCCAGTGCATCCATTGCTTTCGGTAATTGTGACGGTATATTGTCCCTCTGTTGTGATGCTAATAAATGAAGTATTGGCACCTGTGGACCACTGGTAGTTGGTATAACCTGATCCTGGTGAAAGGGTTAAAAGGCTGCCTGTGCAAAGTGAATCGCTTGCCGGAAGCATAGGCTGGTTAGTTAGGGAGCAGCCGGCAATTTGTATCTCGATGGAACGGCTGTACAATTGCAACTGTAGCGCATTGGGGTTTGTGACCTTACAATGATAAACACCGGCATCTCCTAACGTCAACGAGTCGAATACTATTTTGTTGTTGTCCAGTTTATTCCAAGGGAAGCCTGACTTAAACCATTCATATTCATTGCCGGTAACATTTTGGTCGATTCCTAAATCCACCGTTAACGAATCACCTATCTTCCGAACGATGAGCGTGTCGCTAAAAAAAGAATCCTGTGGTGCATAGAAAAAGAAAGAGTAGTTTTTAATCACCGCCTCAGGCATACCGTCGAATGTCATTTTGTTGGAAAATATCAAATAACTATTCAACTTGGGACATCCGCCCAAATTTGGGAGAGGAGACCCGAGTTGATTTCCCTCCAACCGGATTTCTTCCAAATTTGGCAACACCCAATTCGGAATTAAACCGCTAAGCTGGTTGGATTCCAAAACCAAAGATTTGAGATTGGGTAAATTGAAATTGGGAAGATCGCCTTTTAGTAAATTGCGCCCCATCCACATTAATTCCAATGAGGGCATCGAGTCAAATGTCGGAAGGGTGCCTGTGAGTTCGTTTTCGTACAAAAATAATTGTACTAAATTAGGTAAACTTAAATTAGGAATATTGCCACTTAGATTATTATCTCCAATATACAAATGGCCAAGTTTTTTTAGATTGCTAAGTTCTGTTGGAATCGAACCACTTAAATTGTTCTTGGATAGGTATAAACCTTGTAAATTAGTCAATTTGCCCAATTCTTTCGGAATAGATCCTTCCAGATTATTGGTGTACAGGTCGAGGCCTTTTAATTTGGATAAGTTCCCAAGGGTTGGGGGTATATTTCCTGATAGACGGCTATTATAAATAAAAAGCTCTTCTAAATTATCGAGTTTGCCCAGCTCGGCTGGAATAGGTCCCTCAAGGTTATTGTTTGACAGATAGAGGCGTTCAATTCTGGTAAGATTACCCAGCTCCGGAGGTAGCGAACCACTTAGGCCATTTCCGCCATAATCCACACCATTTGGATAATTTGCGTCGAATTTGCCATCCAAATCGAGGTATAATACACATCCATCCAACCCAACAACAACGCCATACCAATTGCTTGTGTCAACAAAAATTGCAGGAGTAGGCAATGGTTTGTTCAGGTTCCATGGCCGCGTCCAGGTGGCGGGGCCCTGGGTGGCATTAAACAACGACACCAACGCTAGAGAGTCGGTAGCCCGATTGCAAACTTTACAAATACCTGAATCGCCCGTGCAAAATGCATTCCAATCTTGTGTCGATAAACCAGGATTGTTGGCAATAGAAACAAGCTTCGCGCTGGAGCAAAGGGGTTTAAGGCCAGGATCAAGACATCCGCCAAACAAATTTTGATTCAGATAAACGGTGTCAATAAGGGGCAGACCACCCAAGGTGCCCGGAATGGGGCCAGCCAATTGGTTTGTGCTCAGATTGAGTACACTCAACAGGGGAAACTGACCCCAGGTGATCGGTAAATTTCCAGTCAATTGATTATTGTTTATCCATAGTTTCTTCAATTTTGACCAGTTCTGTATTGGTACAGGTAATCCATCTGTCAACTGGTTCCAGCTTAAATTCAATGCCTCCAAATTTTTCAGTTGAGTCAATCCATTCGGGATTTTTCCTGTGAAAGCACAATTATTCAAAAACAATTGTTTAAGAGAGTCCAGTTTGCCGATACTGTCAGTGATCACTCCACTCAAATTAGGGTTAAGGCTCAGATCAAGTTCTTCCAATTTTGCCAAACGTCCAATTTCGGCTGGTATGCTTAGCAACAGTTGGTTGGTATGAAGTCTAAGCGCTTTAAGGTCCACCAAATTGCCGATTTCAGGTGGAATTGGGCCAACCAGATTATTGTTGTTTAAAAACAGGGTGTCTACGCACCCGTTTATGTCCGTCCGGACTCCATACCAGGTTGAAATAGGTTTGCCGGGCATTAGCCAGTTCGATTTATTGATCCATTGTGTCGCCCCATTGGTGGTTTGATAAAGCTTTATTAAAGCAAGCGAATCAACTCCATTTCTACATGAACCACCAGAGGGTTTTCCCACCTGAATGTTCATGTCTTCAACCCGGCCTCCTTGCGTCATGACTCCGGAATGCGGTAATGCCGTGGTGCCGAAGCGCGTAACAACCCGCATGCGGGTTAAACCCAAAGGTGCATTGGCTGGAATGTCAATTAAGTAAACAGACCCATATCCCTCACAAAAATCACCTAAGGTTGCCTGATCTTGGAGTACCCTTTCAGAGGGGTTATCAAACGTGCCATTTTTATTAAAGTCAATCCATGCTCCAATGAAATGCGTGCCTTCGCCTCCGTTAATATTCAAATTAAGCGGATACTGCTTTCCTTGTTCAACTTTTGCCGTGTCTGTAACCAAATATTCATACCCCAACTCACTATCCGGAGTATAGGGGTCGCACCCATTATTAACATCAATTATCCCCCCAAAATCAAAATATTCGATGGCGGAACAGTTGTTGAGACCCGCAGTATAGTTGCTAATGGAAAAATAGGGGTTCCCACATTGCGCGTCCGTCGTTCCTGATATTATCCCACTCAAATGAATCGTACCGCCAATCTGGCAATATTTTTTTAACCTGAACTCGTAGTTTGTACAGGGTTTTAAACCAAGTGCCAACGAAAATGGGGGAGGTGGGACATCAAAGATTACAATCGTGGCACAAGTTGGGTCATCTTTTATGGGAAGCCAGGTGCTGGCACCAGATTCGCGGTACTCAATTTCATAAGTATCGACGTATTGAATATCAGGGTCAGACCATTCCAGCTTTATCCATGTGTGACCAGTTTCGGTAACTGAAAAGTTGTCTATTGGAACGCAAGGGGGTAGTACCGTGAAATTTAAACTATAGCCAATCTGGGTTTTTCCACCACCACCGGCAGGCTCATAGGTAACTTGTACAAAATATTCTCCCGGGGGTAAGGTTGCAAACGATGTGATCCAAAAAAAGCCACAACAATTGGTGGAAATTTGTATTGGTTGAAAAATTGGTGTAAATGGGTCATTAGCATTGTACCATTCATGGTAAACAATAAGATTTTCAGTGACATCAAATAAATTTGTCAGAATATGTACTTCCTCATTGCTATAAAATACAGTTCGTTGGTCCATGCAACTTCCCGGGTTGCCAACTACGTTGCCGCATATAAAGCTCTCATAATTGCTAAATTGGGCAAACACCTGATTCGCAAAAACCAATAGCATGATCAAGAATGGTGCAGCTTTCATTTTCTTCTTTAGTTTTAAATCAGCCAGTTGTTGTTTGAGGTACGCTTTGGTAAAGGTTGACACAAATTTGCCGTGTCAAATGTATAAATATTGTTATTTACGGACAAAAAAAGCGAACCATAATTTTTCAGGCACCAAAAAAACCGGAGCGCCCAACACAGAGCGCCCCGATTTTACCTGAAAACAAACGACAATCAATTCACCTTGATCTCTACCGTATTCATCACCTGGGCAGTGATCAACGTGCCGGGGCTGAAACCTGCACCCTGGTTGGGGAAGGCACCCGGAATGGTTTGTTCGTTGCCGTTGAGCGCCACCATTTGCCCGTCGACAGCCTGTACGTGCTGGAGTTCGATGGTGATCTGGGCGGGGTTGTTAAACGTGGCAGGCTGGATGCTTTTCACGCGGCCGATGGCCAAGGCACCGGTGCGCACCACCACCTCTTTTTCGGCCATCACGTCGGTGTGTACGGTAAAGTTAACCAGCTTGCCCACTGTGGCGGCGTCGCTCGAACCGCTTTCATTTGTTTTGAGTACCACCAGCGTGCCTGCTGGCAGCGTACACTTCTTAAGTGGCATGCAGGAGGGTGTAGGGAGGGCGAGGGCCTGAGCGAAGGTGAGTCCCAGAAAAAGGAAAGCAAAGAGGAGATTTTTCATATCAAAAAGAGTTGAAAAGTGAAGGTTGGAAGGGGGTCGGGTCGCTGGGAAGCGGATAGCGACCCGACCGGGGAGGAGTGGTTTAACCGTTGATGTGGATGTCGTTCAGCACGTTGGCGCGCAGGTTGGTTCCGATTTCGAGGATGGCCTCGCTGCCGTCGCAGGTCGCTTTGAGGATGTGGGGCGTGGAGCGCAGGCGCACCATCTGACCATCCACGGCCTGGGCTTCTTCTACGGTGACGGTGATCTCGGCACATTCGCCGTTGGACACCTTTTTTACTTTTTTGACCCATCCGGAGGCCGGTGCGCCAGCGGCGATGAGTACTTTGCCGTTGACGGTCACGTTGCTGCGCACGGTGAAGTCGATGGCGTTGCCGATGGAGAGGTCTTCGGCGTTGATCTGCTCATTGAGGTAAACCGTGACGTTGGTTCCGGCAGACAGGGTGATGACCTGGTCGAGTTGAACGCTTGTGAGCTCGAACACCGGCGGAGCGGCGAAGGTGAAAGCGGAGGCGCTCATCAGGACGCTGAACAGGGCAGTGCGGAAAAGAGTGGTTTGGAACATGATGTTTATTGGTTGAAAGGTGAAAGGTGAAAGGAAGTATTGATTTCGCGCTTGTTGTTTGGCGCTTACAATACTTAGTGGAACATGCCTTCCGTGGGTACCCATGTTTTTTGAAAAAAAAATTCTATCCCGATTTATGGGTACGCTGTGGATGCGGTGCACACTAACAGGTTATTTCACCAAACCATCATTATTATGTACCACACCCTAAGTTTTTTTCGCTCAATCGAACGTCCGACCATGTGTCGCATCTTGTTCGTCTGGTTGCTGCTTGCGGCAGCGCCTGTTTTTACCCTCTTTGCTCAGGCTCCCGTGGCAGGAGGCGCGTACGCTTTTCAACATGCGGCCTGCTTTACGGAACAAGAGCACACCACCATTGAAGCGGAGGTGGAGCGCAACGTCTTCCGTTTGCAGGCAGAAGGCAGGCTCGTGCAGGAACGCAGCAATGCAATTGTCTACTTCAGTTGGCCATTGCGGCTGAAAGCGGGCCTCACCGACCCCTCTTACTATGGCATCAGCAACTTCGTGGATGAGGCCAATGGTAGCGGTACGCTGGACTACAACTGCGGAAGCCGCACGTACGATGGACACAATGGTACCGACATCTTTTTGTGGCCGTTCCCCTGGCACAAAATGAACAACAACGAGGTGGAGATCATTGCCGCTGCCTCGGGCACCATCGTTGCCCGGTACGACGGCAACTTCGACCAGCAATGCGCCTGGAACAACAATGCACAGGGCAACGGCATCGTGGTTCAGCACAACGACGGCTCAAGGGCCTGGTATTGGCACATGAAAAAATTCTCGCTGACCACCAAAGGCGTAGGCGCCACCGTGTCGGCCGGCGAATACCTGGGCGTAGTAGGCAGCTCGGGCATCTCTACCGGCCCGCACCTGCACTTTGAAGTGTACAACAGCAACAATCAGGTCATCGATCCCTGGGGCGGCCCATGCAACTACAAAGGGGGCCAATCGTGGTGGTCCGGTCAAAAACCGTACACAGACCCGAAGGTCAACAAACTGATGACCCACCACACCATGCCATCCATGCCCAACTGCGGTCCGGATGTGCTCAACGCATCGAATACTTTTCAAGCAGGCGACCTGGTGTATTTCGCCACCTATTACCGCGACCAACAGTTCAATGCGCTCTCTTCCTATTCCGTGATACAACCCAACGGGGTTGTTTGGAAAACTTGGACACACAACGCACCCGCATCCTACACGGCCTCCTGGTGGATATGGAACCACTACCTGCCTTCCAACGCCCAGGCAGGCACCTGGAAATTTCGCGTGACCTTTAACGGTCAAACCACAACCCACGACTTCACCGTTGGCGCTTGCCCTGCCCCCTCTACCGCCCAAATATCGGCGACGAACGTAACGGCAAACTCCGCCACACTCAACTGCTCCCTGAGCGGTTATGCCCAGTACGACTGGCGCTATCGCCCATCCAGCGCAGGCACATGGATCGACCTGAACAGCACGTCCGTTAATTACGTGCAGATCAGCAACCTCGCCGCTGCCACCACGTACGAGTTCCAGGTGTCGGTGCGGTGCGCCAACGGAAGCTGGAGTACCTGGTCGGGCTCTAAAACGTTCACTACCCTGAACAATTCCTCACCTTGCAGCAACGCAACTACCTTAAGTTGTGGCGCATCAGTGAGTGGAAACAACTTCAGCGGCAGCAACAACTTTAACGCCTACGGCTGCACCAACTGGTTGGAGTCGGGCAAAGAACGCATTTACCGGGTAGTCACCACCTCGTCGGGTAACCTGACAGCTACCCTGAGCAACCTCACGGCCGACCTCGACGTTTTCATCCTGAATGCATGCGGCTCCAACAATTGCATTGCCTTCGGCGACAACACTGCAACTGCTGTAAACGCGCCCCCAGGAACTTACTTCATTGTAATCGACGGGTACCTCGGCGCCTCCGGATCCTTTTCCCTGAATGTAACATGCCCCGCAGAGTCCTCCGGCAACAACGAGCCTTGCGGTGCATCCGTGCTGAGCGTAGGTAACTCGTGCGTGTTTCAGTCGCTCACCACTGCGAACGCCACGCCTACTGTAAACCCGCCCGCGCCAAGCGTAACCAATTGCCCGACCACCAACATGCGCGACATCTGGGTGCGTTTCACAATGCCTGCCTCGGGCAAGGTATCGGTGAATACCACGGCCGGAACCCTCAACGACGCCGTTGTGGCTGCTTATTCGGGCAGTTCGTGCAACGGACTGTCACTCTTCGGCTGCATCGACGACAATGCCAATGGAGACCCCATGCCCGACTTTACCGTTACGGCAAGCCCGGGGTCAACTGTCTGGTTGCGCATCTGGGGCTACATGGGCTCCACAGGCACGTTCAACATCTGCATACAGGCGGTGTCGGCTTTCTCCGGCGAACCAACCGAGGCGGTGTTGTCGGCAGAGGTGGCAGCCGAAACCCTGGCGGCTTCCAGTCGGTCTGTTGCACCACAGCCAAAGCCGGATGATCGCTCCGGAGCGTTGTCCGTTTTCCCATCGCCTGCGGTGGATATGCTCACGCTTCACTGGAGCCTCCCCGATGCCGCAGCAGCCATCGATGAGCTGGTTTTGTTGGATATGCAGGGCCGGCAAGCGCTACAACTGTTGTCGCCGGTTTCTGAATCGAGTGATGCTTTTCAGTATACCGTTCCGGTATCGGGGCTTGTACCGGGTGTTTATGTAGCCAAGGTGCGTTCGGGCGGCGCCGTTCAGACAGCCCGCTTTGTAAAACAGTAAAAGTCCTGTAACCCTCGGACTATTTGCTGTTCGAGATGCCCCGCCCCCACTCCATTTGGAGAAGGGGGCGGGGTTTTCTTTTTGGGGTAAGCTGAAATACGTGCAGGAAAAGATGACCCATAAATCGCAGTCGGCGGCTTTTTACTGTGCTTAAATTAAGGCATTGGGGAACAACAAAGTAAAGCCATACATGCCTTCTATCGGGTGCCGTCATTGATGTTTACAAGGGAATGTGGAATAAATGGGTCCAGCCATAGTCCAGACAGGTTTTTAACTGGGGTGGAAAGGGTGGACAAGGTTGACAGGATGGACAAGGTTGACAAGATTTGAACGTGCCCAAAAAATCTTGTTCACCTTGTTTTGCCCGTCCATCTTGTCAATCCTGTAAATCCTGTCCGCCCTAAAAGTCCTGTAAATCCTGTAAATCTTGTCCATCCTGTCAACCCTGTCCATTCTTCATAGCCAGGCGACAATTTGGTATGAGTACCTAATGTTACGCACCCTTTCGCACAAATATTACCCCACTTAAAAAAATGAAAACCGCAAAACCGCAAAACCGCAAAACCGCAAAAGTGTAGAGATCGCAAAAACCGAAAAGCCATTGTTTTCAAGCAAAACGACTCCATTTAGCCTTGTTACAAGCCCCAAAACTTTTGCGGTTTTACATTTTGCGGTTTTGCGGTTTTGCGGTTTAAATTTTTTATAATTTTTTAATTTATAATTTTATATAACGCACTTTTTCACATAGCCATTATACAAATGACACAACATTTGGTTTTTGTAGTCAGTTAGCCAAATTCAACCTCGATAACCAAAGCAGGGCCATCTGTGCGCATTTTTTTTGGTGCCTGCATCAAGCGTCATTAAATGCGTTGCGTAACAGGAGTTGGTACATACAAAAAAAACCGGGGCGCTCGATGATCGAGCGCCCCGGAGCCGGGCAAAATATACGCTTGGCGTGTATTAATTCACCTTGATCTCTACCGTATTCATCACCTGAGCGGTGATCATCGCTCCGGGGTTGAAGCCTGCACCCTGGTTGGGAAAGGCACCCTGGATGGTCTGTTCGTTGCCGTTCAGCGAGATCATCTGGCCGTCTACGGCCTGTACATGCTGGAGTTCGATGGTCAGTTGAGCGGCACTGTTGAAGGTTGCGGGCTGGATGGCTTTCACACGGCCGATGGCCAGGGCGCCGGTGCGGATTACTACTTCTTTTTCGGCCATCACGTCGGTTTGTACCGTGAAATTGATCAGTTTGCCGACCGTGGCGGCGTCGCTGGCGCCGCTTTCATTGGTTTGGAGGATCACCAGCGTGCCTGCGGGCAGGGTGCACTTTTTGAGCGGGGCAGGCGTAGGAGCGGCGAAGGCCTGGGTGAGGGTAAGTGCGCACACAAGTGCGGAGAAAAGGATGTTTTTCATGGTGGAAAGAGTGGAAATGTGAAAAATGGAGGAAACTACCGGGCAAGCCGGTTACAGGATGCATTACGCGTCGATCCGGATGTCGTTCAGCACATTGGCGCGCAGGTTGGTACCGATCTCGAGGATGGCCTCGCTGCCAGCGCAATTGGCCTTGATGATGTGCGGAGTGGAGCGCAGGCGCACCATTTGTCCGTCTACGGCCTGAGCCTCTTCCACGGTGACGGTGATCTCGGCATACTCGCCGTTGGCTACCTTTTTTACTTTTTTGACCCATCCGGAGGCCGAAGCACCGGCGGCGATGAGTACTTTGCCGTTGACGGTCACGTTGCTGCGCACCGTGAAGTCGATGGCGTTGCCAATGGAGAGGTCTTCGGCGTTGATCTGCTCGTTGAGGTAAACCGTGACGTTGGTACCGGCAGACAGGGTGATGAGCTGGTCGAGTTGAACGCTTGTGTTTTCGAATACCGGCGGCGCGGCGAAGGTGAAAGCGGCAGCGCTCATCAGGACGCTACACAAGCCAATGCGGAAAAAAGTGGTTTTAAACATGGTATGGGTGGTTGAAAGGTGAAAGAAAGTGTTGTTTCGCGCTTGTTTTTTGGCGCTTACAATACTTAGTGGAACTCACCTTGCGGGGGTACCCATGATTTCAGAAAAATTTTCTAACCGTGTCAAAACAGAATCCTGTTTTACCGGAACCAGTAAAAATGGGGACTGACTTAGCGCAACACCGTCACCGACCGCTTGTCCACCTGCCCATTGCCGACAAACAACACGTAGTAATACGTGCCCGCAGGCACATCCCGCCCGTTCACCTTGCCGTCCCACGGCCTGTACGGCGTAGCGCTGAACATCCGATCGCCCCACGAATTGAGTATATACATCTCCGCTGCCGATTCATTGATGTCCACGCCCATCTGCCGATAAATCTCCAACGGATCCCACAAGTCGTTATTCCCGTCGCCATTGGGCGAAAAGGCGTTGGAGAACTGCAAAATGCGGATTTCCAAAGTACCCGTATCGCAGCCCAACCCGCACTCGGCATCGCAAATGCGGTAGTCGAGCTTTTCTGAACCCCGAAAATCGTCATCAATCAGGCGGTACGTTACGCTGCCGTCGGGCGAGGCGTTCAGGCTACCCGCCTTAGGGTCGTTGTTGATAAACTTTACTTCATAGTCTAACCCCGGCGGTACGCTGTCGTTGTCGGCCACATTCAACATGTCCTCCTCTTCGCCGGGCGCCATGATCATCAGGTCGGGCATGGTAAAAAAGGGCTTCACCAACACCACGTACAACTCGATGGTGACGGTATCGGTACAGCCCTCGGGCGACAGCACGTAGTCGGTATACTTACCCGTTTTGTTGTAGGTCTTGTTGTTGTAGGTAAAAGACTTCCCGCTGCAGATACTCTCCTGCACGAGGATACGCTGCGCCGGACGCACGCGCACGGTGATTGTTTCCGCTTCGCTGCACCCCAGCGCGTCGGTGGCGGTCACGGTATAGGTGGTGGTGGTGGTGGGCGATGCCGTGACCGTAGCTTCGAACCCAAGGTTGTCGCTCCACGCGAAGTCGCAACCGGGGCATCCGGAAGCCTGGAGCAACAGGGCGTTGCCCTCGCACAAGTCCTGCGGAGTGACCACGGTGATGCCCGGCGAAACCACCACCAGCGTCAGTTGCACAATGCTGTCGCAGCCGCCCGAGCCGGAGAAGGTGGCCGTATATACGGCAGTTTGGGTGCGCAGCTGGCCCCCAAACTGCACGCTCTCCCCTTGGCAGATGGTGGAGTCCAACGTTGTAAAAATGGCGGTTCCAGACGTCACTGTCTGCGTGGCGGTGGCGGTGCAGCCCTTGTCGCTGGTCGCCTCCACGGTGTAATTGCCAGCACCCACGGTGATGGATGGGCCGCTCTGTCCGTTCGACCACTGGTAGTCGATGAATCCCGGCGTGGCGGTGAGGGTAGCCTGGCCGCTTCCGCACACCTGGGATGGGCCGCTGATGCCCACGCTCACTGCAGCTGTGGCGTCCACCACATGCGCGTCGGTGCCCGTACAGGCGGGGCCGTTGGTCACAGTGACCAGGTAGGTACCCACCGCGTTCACAGGTATGGTTTGGCCTTTAGCGCCCGTCGACCACAGATAGGTCTTGTAGCCCGGCCCGGCGTCGAGCGTTACTGTGCCGCCGCAGGTGCTGCCGGGGCCGCTGATGGCGGGCGTCAGCGCGTTGCCGGCATTTACCGTGTGGGTGTCGGTACCGGTACAGCCGGCGAGGTCGGTCACGGTCACGGTGTACGTGCCCGTGGCGGTGATCTTTATCGCCTGCGTGGAGCCGCCTGTGCTCCAGCTATACTGCGTAAAGAGCGGAGGTGCCACCGTGAGCGACAGGGTATCGCCACAGAATGTGGTGGAGCCGGCTATGGTCGGCTGGGGCGGATTGCCGGCTGGCGTCACCAACGCCGTGGCCGTGCCGGTGCAGTTGCCCGAAGCCGTGACGGTCAGCGTGTACGCACCCACCTGGTTCACCACCGGGTTTTGCTGGGCAGAACTGAATCCGCCGGGGCCGCTCCAATTGAAGGAGGAACCCGGTATACTGGAGCTTCCTTGCAGTTGTACGGCACCGCCCCCACAACTCAAGGCGCCCCCATTGGCCGTGGCGGCTGGCGGGTTGGGGCTGCCGGTAAGGGTCACCGAGGCTACGTTGGAGCATCCGCTGCCCGTGTCGGTCACCGTAACCGAATACCCACCCGGAAGCACAGCCGTCGCCTGTTGACCGGTGCCCAAACCGCTCGACCACAGAAAACTATACCCTCCGCCCGCCGGCGTCGGCTGGGCAACGAGCGTCAGGGTGGTTTGGCTGCATGTGAACAGCGTGCCTCCAGGCGTACCCATGGCCACAACCACCGGGGAAGAGCCGGTAACCGTGGCCGTGGCCGTTTGGGCGCACCCGGCAGCGGTCACGGTGAGCGTGTACACACCGGCAACATTGACGGGCGGGTTTTGCAAACCCGAGTTAAACCCGCCCGGCCCCACCCAGGCGTAGGTGGCACCCGGCGTATTGGACTGCCCCTGAAGGGTGAGCACCGGGCTGAGGCAACTGAGCGCACCGCCAGTAGCCGAGGCGGTGGGCAAGTCATTAACCATGATATCGACCACCTCCGTGTCGGTGCAGCCGTTACCGTCGGTCACCAGCACGGTGTATGGACCTGTCATCGCCGTCGTGGCGTTGGGCCGGGTCGGGTTCTGCCCGGAGGCTGTGTAGCCGCCCGGGCCGCTCCAGATGTATGTGCCGCCACCGGAAGCGTTGAGTTGAAGGGTCTCGCCAGCGCAGAGGGTGGTTTTGACCGCGCTTGCGGCCGCGGTGGGCAGGGCGGTCACGGTGATGTTGACCACTTCGGTATCGGTGCAGCCGTTACCGTCGGTCACCAGCACGGTGTATGGACCCGACATCGCCGTCGTGGCATCGGGCCGGGCCGGGTTCTGCCCGGATGCCGTGTAGCCCCCCGGGCCGCTCCAGGTGTATGTGCCGCCGCCGGAAGCGTTGAGTTGAAGGGTCTCGCCAGCGCAGAGGGTGGTTTTGACCGCGCTTGCGGCCGCGGTGGGCGGGTTGGTCACGGTGATGTTGACCACTTCTGTGTCGGTGCAGCCGTTGGCGTCGGTCACCAGCACGGTGTATGGACCCGACATCGCCGTCGTGGCGTTGGGCCGGGTGGGGTTCTGCCCGGAGGCCGTGTAGCCCCCCGGGCCGCTCCAGGTGTATGTGCCGCCGCCGGAAGCGGTGAGTTGAAGGGTCTCGCCGACGCAGAGGGTGTTTTTGACCGCGCTTGCGGCCGCAGTGGGCGGGTTGGTCACGGTGATGTTGACCACTTCGGTGTCGGTGCAGCCGTTACCGTCGGTCACCAGCACGGTGTATGGGCCTGTCATCGCCGTCGTGGCATTGGGCCGGGTGGGGTTCTGCCCGGAGGCCGTGTAGCCGCCCGGGCCGCTCCAGGTGTATGTGCCGCCGCCGGAAGCGTTGAGTTGAAGGGTCTCGCCAGCGCAGAGGGTGGTTTTGACCGCGCTTGCGGCTGCGGTGGGCGGGGCGGTCACGGTGATGTTGACCACTTCTGTGTCGGTGCAGCCGTTGGCGTCGGTCACCAGCACGGTGTATGGACCCGACATCGCCGTCGTGGCATTGGGCCGGGTGGGGTTCTGCCCGGAGGCCGTGTAGCCGCCCGGGCCACTCCAGGTGTATGTGCCGCCGCCGGAAGCGTTGAGTTGAAGGGTTTCGCCAGCGCAGAGGGCGGTTTTGACCGCGCTTGCGGCCGCGGTGGGCGGGTTGGTCACGGTGATGTTGACCACTTCGGTGTCGGTGCAACCGTTACCGTCGGTCACCAGCACGGTGTATGGACCTGTCATCGCCGTCGTGGCGTTGGGCCGGGTGGGGTTCTGCCCGGAGGCTGTGTAGCCCCCCGGGCCACTCCACGAGTATGTGCCGCCGCCGGAAGCGTTGAGTTGCAGGGTTTCGCCAGCGCAGAGGGTGGTTTTGACCGCGCTTGCGGCCGCGGTGGGCGGGGCGTTTATTTTGATATTCACCACAGCGGTGTCGGTGCAGCCCGGCGCAGCAGTTGCGGTAAGGATGTAAAGCCCGGACATGGTGGTGGTGGCATTGGGCCGCATTGGGTTCTGTACAGAAGCCGTGTAGCCCCCCGGGCCGCTCCAGGAGTAGGGCGCCCCGCCCCCACCGCTCAGCGCAATGGCGCCGCCTGCACACAGCGTATCCTGAAGAGCAGCGGCGGCGGCCTGCGGCAGCCGGACGCGCAGCAATACGCCCCCGTCACCACAGGCATAAGCGGTAGAACTGTCGACAGGTACAAAAACGGCATCGCGCAGCAGGGTGGTTATGCCGGGATTAGAGCGATTCTCCCAGGAAACACCGCCATCCTGGCTGAGGTATATTTTGCCTGCGGCACCCACCAGCACGTTTCGCTGGCCCGAGCTGTTGACGTCGAAACCGTACCAATCAGTGCTGCCAATGGGAAGCGATGTCCAGTTTTGGCCACCATTGGTTGTGCGACGCAGGTCGGCACCGGTACCGGCAAGCCACAAGTTGGTGGCGCTTGTGCCTGCGGCGCTGCGCCAGGGTTGGCTGCCGAGGTTGGTGGCCGTCCAGGTAGCCCCGCCGTTGGTACTGCGGCATACCACACCGTTATCGCCCGCAGCGATGGCCGTGTTGGCTTGAAAAGTTATGGCATACAGGGTTTCGGTGGTTTTGGCGTCCACCCGCGTCCAGGTGGCACCGCCGTTGGTGGTGCGGAGCACTGCGCCGCAATCGCCCACCGCCAAACCGTTGTTTGCCGAGCTGAAGGCCACGGCGTGCAGGTCAGTGCGCACCGGCGCCGGCTGCTGCACCCAGCTCTGCCCCCCGTCGGCGGAGTAGCGGATGGTGCCGCCAGCGCCTACCGCCCAGGCTTTGAGGCCCCCGCTGTTGAGGGTGAACAGCCCGCGCAGGGCCTGTTGGGTGCGGGTATTTGGACGCGTCCACGCGCTGCCGCCATTTGTGGTGCGCAACACGACCCCGGAGTCGCCCACCGCCAAACCCGTGGTACCGTCCCAAAACGCGACGGCGTACAGGTCGGATGTTGAACCCGAAGATAAAAGTTGTACGCACTGGGCATTCAGCGCAGGCGGAAGGAGGAATGACAGAAGGAGGAGCGGGGCGTATTTCATGTTGGAAAGGCGGTTGCGTAAAGCGGTTTAAAGGGGAAATGACGGAGTACCCTTTTTTGTTTGCAAAAATATGCGTTTGGTCAGATTTTATCAAACGGTTATCGACCGGGCGCTGATGTGAGGCTTAAGAATCGCCCTATTGATCCAACTTGTCCGCGTACCTGTGTTGTTAACTGCGTCCTCACCGAAGACGAGACCGTTTTTTTCGCGAATTGCGCGAATTAACGCTCATGCGTGGAATGCGCGGCAGAACGGGTCATTTTTGCCGCTGTTTGCGTTTTACGCCCGGCCGCTATCTCCGCCGTTTAAAAAAATTTTTGGGGGCTTTGCCCCCACTCCCCCTACCCGTCTCCACCGCTCACAGGCCCCCTGCAGGCGGGGCGGTCGGTCGCCCACTCCCTCCCTTAACCCCCGCCTGCGGGCCTGCTCGCCCCGGAATGCCGGCTCCAGCTCAATGGATGGCCGGATGGACATGGCACCTCACTGGGGGGAACGAGCGACGCGGAAACCATAGTTGTAGTCGCGGTTCCCCGGCGTGCTGCGAGTGCGGTGAGCTACGCGGCAGCCGTCGGCGTAGTTGACCCAGCTGCCGCCGCGGAGCACGCGGCTCGAACCATTAACCGGGCCGGTTGGGTTCGCCGGCGGGCTTACGCTGTAATAGCCGTCGCTGTACCAATCGAAGCACCACTCCCACACATTCCCGCTCATGTCGTACAGGCCCAGGGCATTGGGGGTTTTCTGGCCTCGGGGCCAGGTGCCCTGTCCACCACTATTCGGGGAGTAACCAACCAGACTGTTGCCGTCCCACCACGCAACAGCATCAATATCATCGCTTCCGCTATACCGCGTCTGCGGGTTCGCACCGGCGCCCCGGGCGGCGTATTCCCACTCTGCCTCGGTGGGCAGGCGGTAGCCTTTGGCTGCGGTTTTCCAGAACACCGTGCCGGTGTTGGGCAGGCTCCAGTTGCTGCCGCTTTTGCCGTACACCGAGGTGAAGCCCGCGTCGCTGTAATAACAAGGCTCCAGGCCCTGCTGCTCGGAGAGGCGGTTGCAGTACACGGCGGCGTCGTACCAACTGACCCCCTCCACCGGGCAATCGGCGCCGCAGGCGGTAAAGAAAGGCGTTCCGCTCGGATTGATGTCGCTCATCAGCGCCGACCACTCCCCTTGCGTCACCTCGTACTTGCCCAGATAAAACGCGGAGAGGGTGACGGCGTGGGGCGGATTTTCGTCGAAGTCGCATTGGCCCTGCTGGTCGGGGGTGCAGCCCATGGTGTAGGTGCCGGAGGGGATGATCTCCATGCCCGGGGGCGCGCTTGGGGGTTCTACGGTAAAACTGCTCACCCCGCAGGCAATCGCCGGCCCTTCGGCGTTGTAAGGCAGCACCATGACGTATACCGTGTTGCCAGCCGGCCAGTTGGCGGAAGGGGTGTAGGTGGTGGTGTTCCCGTTGTCGACGTCGGTCAGCAGATCGAACCCGCCGGGCGTCGTGCCTGCGCGCAGGCGATAGCCTGTGGCCCCCGGCACGGCCGGCCAGGTGAGCGCGGCGGTGGGGGGCACGTTGGTGGCGCCGGGGGCGGGGGAGGTTAGGGTGGTGCAGCTGGGGGTGGCCGCCGATCTGCAGAGCCGAAAGCCGATATAGTTGTAGCGATTGTCCAGCGTGCCGATGCCCCGGTGCGCTACACGCTCGAAGGAGGCGGTGTAGAGCCAACTGCCACCCCGAACGACACGGACGGAGCCGGAAGCCAGCCCCAATGGATTACTTGGCGGGCTTACGTCGTAATAGTCGCTGTCGTACCAGTCGAAACACCACTCCCACACGTTGCCGCTCATGTCGTACAGGCCTAGGGCGTTGGGGACTTTCTGGCCTCGTGGCCAGGTACCCTGTCCAGAAAAGTTGGGAGAATAACCGACCTGGCTGTTGCCAACCCACCACGCAACAGCATCAATATCATCGCTTCCGCTGTACCGCGTCTGCGGGTTCGCACCGGCGCCCCGGGCGGCGTATTCCCACTCTGCCTCGGTGGGCAGGCGGTAGCCCTTGGCCGTGGTTTTCCAAAACACCGTACCCGTGTTGGGCAGGTTCCAGTTGTTGCCGCTTTTGCCGTACACCTGGATATAGCCCGCGTCGCTGTAATAGCACGGCTCTAAGCCCTGCTGCTCGGAGAGGCGGTTGCAGTACACAGCCAAATCGAACCAACTCACCTGTTCTACCGGGCAGTCTGTGCCACAGGCAGTAAAGTAGGGCGTTCCGCTTGGATTGATGTCGCTCATCAGCGCCGACCACTCCCCCTGCGTCACCTCGTATTTGCCCATGTAAAATGCGGAGAGGGTGACGGGGTGGTCCGGGCTTTCGTCGCCTTCGCATTGCCCTTGCTGATCGGGGGTGCAGCCCATGGTGTAGGTACCGGCCGGTACGTACACAAACAGCCCCGGCGCGTTGCTGCACACCCGAAAACCGCCCGTAGCGCTTTTACTCGCTGGCGACACGCTGCTGCGCCGGCTCACCGTGCCATCGGCCCCGGAGGCGTAGTGCCCGCCCCGGCGCACGCGGTTCACCCCGAACGCGGTGGGCCCTGTGGGGTCGCATTCGGCGTAGGCGGGGTAGTTTTCGAAGGCGTCCCACACCCATTCTTCCACGTTGCCGCTGAGGTTGTAAAGGCCCAGGGCATTGGGTGCCAGGGTATCGGGCCGCGTCTGGCCCCCGCTGTTGGCCCCAAACCAGCCCACGTCGGTGGCGGTGTTGCTGCCCGCGTATCGCAGGTCCGTGCCGGCCCGGGCGGCGTACTCCCACTCCGCCTCGGTGGGCAGGCGGTAGCCGTCGGCTTCGGTGTCCCAGTACACCGTACCGGAGGCGGCGTTGAAGGGGGTGCTGAGGGTATTGTCGGCGTAGTAGCAGACCTGGCGGCCTTCGAGGGTGCTCAGCGCGTTGCAGTACCGCACGGCGTCGTACCAACTGGTGTTTTCCACCGGGCAGGCGGGGCAGGCGGTGTTGGCGGCAGGGTTAGCGCCCATCGCGGCGGCGTACTGGGCCTGGGTCACTTCACGGGCGGACAGGTAAAAGGGGCGCACCGTCACCGGGTGGGCGGCCGTTGTGCCCGCGTCGCAAGGTTGCTGGCCGGGGGTACAGCCCATGGTGAATGTACCGCCGGGCACGGGCAGCAGCTCGGTCAACTGGGCGAAGGCGGTGTGCGCCGGGGCGGCGCACAGCAGGCAAATAAACAGGCGAATACAGGAAGGCATGGCGCGTTGGGTTGTTTTCAGGATCGGGCGGCGGGTGCAGCGCTTTGACGTACAAAAGTAAAGCGCATTATTGGATATTGGGTTCATCCATGCGGCGGTTTTAATCCATCTTTTAGGCACCGGTGGCATATTACATTCCTTACTCCCTTTCGGGATATATTTTGTATGTTTTATGGAGTCTCCATTCCTAAATTTGTGAGTATATCTCCCGAAAGGGAATAAAATTTTGAAGAGCGACGTTAACCGACAGGATGGCTTCAAGCCCAATGTCGTCAACTTAAGCCCAAAGGCCTCGGAGAGGCTCAACGTTTGAAGAATATGTTGCATGTATTTATGGGGCCTCGGAGAGGCCAAACGTTAAATCGCTGGTGTGAACACCGAACAAACGTTGGGCCTCTCCGAGGCCCTATTGAATTACGCCTGGTTTTTCTACCAACTTTGGGCCTCTCCGAGGCCATGAAAACCCTTAAGTTGACGACATTGGGCTTCAAGCCATCCTATCG
>Ga0247844_1003951_pt1 | contig 20709 bp, 18 predicted proteins | sample LaCtaG_FD_192421 | JGI IMG/M metagenome (GOLD analysis project Ga0247844, IMG submission 192421) | Freshwater microbial communities from meromictic Lake La Cruz, Castile-La Mancha, Spain - LaCruzMarch201714.5m_1 | ecosystem: Environmental > Aquatic > Freshwater > Lake | place: Spain: Castile-La... | reverse complement strand
ATTCATCGGGATTTTCGTGGATGCGGTAAAGGGCCGGGCGATGCTCCTGATTCAGGTGGCGGGCGACCGATTCGTTGGCGAGGAGCATAAACTCCTCGATCAGCTGGTGGGATTCGTCGGAAGACTCCTTTTCGATGCGGTTCGGTTTGCCTTGGGGATCGAGGAGGATGCGCAGTTCGGGAAAATCCAGGTCGAGAGAGCCTTGGGCAAAGCGTTGTTGCCGAAGAGAGGAGGCAAAGTGCCAGGCACGATGAAGAAAGCGGTCGAGGTCGTCCTGAGCGGGACGGCGGAGCCGCAGAAGGGCTTCCGCATAGGTGAGGCGGTGGCGGGAGTAGATAACGGAGCGGGTGAAGCGGGTGGCGCCGGGCTTGCCCTCGGCATTTAGCCGAATGAAAGCGGAGTAGGTCAGGCGCTGTTCGTTGGGACGAAGGGAGCAGAGCCCATCGGAGAGGCGGGGCGGGAGCATGGGAATGACGCCGTTGACGAGGTAGACGCTGTTGGCGCGTTTGCGGGCTTCGTGATCCAGCTCGGATCCAGGTTTGACGTAGTGGGAGACATCGGCGATGTGAACGCCGACTTCGACGTGGCCTTGGGGAAGTTCCCGGAGAGAGATGGCGTCGTCGAAATCGCGAGCGGTATCGGGATCGATGGTGATGATGAAGTCGCCCCGCAAATCTTCCCGGCCGACGGGGCGATCGGGGAGTTCGACGGGAGGGAAGGATTCGGCTTCGGCCAGAGCTTCGGGGGGAAAGGCGGCGGGGAGATTAAATTTGCGAATGATGGAGAGGATATCGACCCCGGGGTCGGTGGCGCGGCCGAGGCGTTCGACGAGGAGACCTTCGGGGTTGGTGCCGCGATCTTTCCAGTCGATCAGTTTAGCGACCACTTTGTCGCCGGGCTGAGCTTGGGGGGAGCCATCGGTGCCCGGGGCGGGAACGTAGAGGTTGTGGAGGAGGCGCGGGTCATCTGGAATGACAACAAAGAAGCGGGCAGTTTTTTGGAGAGTGCCGACGATCAGGGCGGAGCGGCGTTCGAGAATGCGGAGGACGCGGCCGCGGAGGCGGTCGGGTTCGGAGGGGCGGCGGCCGCGGGGGGCGGGTCGGGCCCGTCGATCGATGCGGGCGACGACGAGGTCGCCGTGGAGGGCGGTGCCGGTATCTTCCGAGGCGATGTGAAGATCGGGCGTGCCATCGGGAGGAACAACAAAAGCGAAGCCTTTGGCATGGAATTGAATGGTGCCGGTGACGAGGTCGGCATCGCGGGCGGAGATGTAGTGGTTTTGGCGAACCCGAGCGAGAGTGCCGTCCTTTTCGAGGGCGTGGAGAGTGCGGGTGATGGCGGAGAGGGGGACGCGGAGACGTTTGGCGAGGGTGGGTGGATCGAGCGGGGTGGCTTTCTTGCCTTGGAGAAGGGCAAGGAGGCGATCGGGCAAGCGGCTGGCGGCAGGCATAGGTTTGAGATAAGAATGATACCTAGATTTGATGAAACTCCTATTCATAGCCGCTGAGTTGGCGCCGCACGCGAAGGTGGGCGGGCTGGCGGATGTGATGGCGGCTCTGCCTCAGGCGCTGGCGGAGGCGGGTCATTCCGTGAGTTTGGTGGTGCCGTTGCATCGGGCGTTGAGGAGATCGGGGGAGTTTCGGCCAACGGAGATGGAGATGGAAGTGCCGGGGGTGGGTGGGGTGAGGCGGGCGAGAGTGTGGGGTGGGGAGAGGGGCGGGGTGGCCCTGTTCGCACTGGAGCAGGACGAGTATTTTGATCGGGAGGGGGTGTATGGGGAGGGAGGGGTAGATTACGCGGACAGTTTGGAGAGATTTGTTTTTTTCTCGCGTGGGGCGGTGGAGCTGGCGCGGTATGTGGAGCCGACCCCCGAGGTGATTCAGCTGAACGATTGGCAGGTGGGTTTGGTGCCGGCGTATGTCCAAGCGCTGGGTTTGCCGATGAGGACGGTGTGTACGGTGCACAATTTGGCGTATCAGGGGGATTTTCCGGCGGAGGATTTTCGAAAGGTGGGCTTGCCGGAGGGGGTATTTCGGCCGGAGGGGGTAGAGTTTTATGGGAAGATGAATTGGTTGAAGGGGGCGATTCGGATGGCGGATGGGGTGACCACGGTGAGCCCGACTTACGCGCAAGAGATTCAGGAAAAGGAGCAGGGGCGAGGGTTGGAGGAGGTGTTGCGAGGAAGAGGGGATCGGGTGACGGGAATTTTGAATGGGATTGATGTGGTGGCGTGGAATCCGGCGACGGACGGGTGCTTGCCAAAGAGTTTCAAGGTGGGGTCGATGGCGGGAAGAGTGGAGTGTCGCAGTGCCTTGGAAAAGGAGATGGGGTTGGAGCCGGCGAATGGGCGACCGATTTTTGGAATGGTGACGAGGATGGCGAGGGAGAAGGGAGTGGATTTGGCCTGGGGTGGGGTGAAGGAGTTGGTGAGGCAAGGGGGTCGGCTGGTGGTATTGGGGGCGGGGGATCGGGCGATGGAGGAGGAGGGGAGAAAGTTGGCCCAAGAGCATCCCAAGAGTGTGGCGGTACGGGTAGGGTATGATGAGGGGTTGGCGCGGCGGATTTTTGGGGGGGCAGATTTCTTTTTGATGCCGTCGCGGAGTGAGCCGTGCGGGCTGACGCAGATGTATGCCATGCGGTATGGGGCGATTCCGGTGGTGGGACGGGTAGGGGGATTACGGGATACGGTGGAGGAGTGGGATGGAACGAAGGGGACGGGATTTCTCTTTGAGCCGACGGCGGAAGGGTTGGCGGGGGGGGTAGATCGAGCCTTGGCGATTTGGGATGAACCCGCAATGATGAAGGAGGTTCGCCGAAATGGTATGACTCGGGATTGGAGTTGGGCGGCAGCGGTGCCGGCCTACGAAAAAGTCTATCAAGCGTTGGTGAACGAAAGGGGATCATAGCATGCCAGAGTTAAGAAAAGATCCGGTGGTGGGCCGGTGGGTGGTGTTTAGTCCGGAGCGACAGATCCGGCCGGAGCGGTACAAGTGTGAGGAGTTGTTGCCGACGCGGCCGGAGGAAGATCCGTTTTTGGAGGGGCATGAAAAGTACACGCCGGCTGAACTGTATGCGGTGCGTCCGAACGGGGGTGGGGCGAATGGGCCGGGGTGGCAGTTACGGGTGGTGTCGAATCGGTTTCCCGCGTTGCGGGTGGAGGGGGAGCTGGAGAAGGAGGCGGTGGGTTTTTACGATCGGATGAACGGGATCGGGGCGCACGAGGTCATCGTGGAGACGCCTCACCCGCAACTGGTTTTGGAGAAGCAGAACCTGGCGGGGGTGACGAGGGTGTGGGAGGCGTGTCGGGCACGGATTCTGGATCTGGCGAAGGATGTGAGGCTGCAGTACGCGATGGTATTTAAAAACCACGGGGCGATGGCGGGGGCGACGATGCCCCACCCGCACACCCAGCTGATTGCGCTACCGGTCACGCCGATTGTTTTGAAGGAGAAGCTGGTGGCGGCCCGCAGGTACTACATCGAGAAGGATCGAAGTTTGTTTGCGGATATTCTGCAAGCGGAGCGGAAGATGGGGGATCGGGTGATTTTTGAAAATGACGGGTTTACCGCCTTTTGTCCCTTTGCCAGCCGTTTCCCTTTTGAGACATGCATCCTGCCAAGAAAGCAGTCGGCCGATTTTCAAAACTCGAAAGATGAGGTCCTCGTTCTATTGGCGGAGGCGGTCCAGAGGGTTTTGCGGGCGTATGCGGGGGCGCTGAACCAGCCGTCCTACAATATGATTTTGCACAATGCGCCGTTTCGGCGGAGTCGGCAGCCGGATGCCTGGACTTCGATTGATGCCGATTTCCGGTGGCATGTGGAGATTCTGCCGCGGCTGACGGGGATCGCCGGGTTTGAGTTTGGCACGGGTTTTTATATTAACCCGACTTTGCCGGAGGAGGCTGCAGGGGTATTGCGTGAGGCGGTGAGTCGTGGCTGAGGTGGCTCTCCTTTGGCATCTGCACCAACCTTCCTACGTTGACGCGGCCACGGGAGAGGTGGTGATGTCGTGGGTACGACTGCACACGGTGCGGGGGTATGCGGACATGGCGGAGATGGCGCGTCGGCACCCAGGGGTGAAGCTGAACTTTAATTTGACTCCGGTGTTGGTGCAGCAGATTGAGGAGTTGGCCGAGGGGCGGGTGAAGGATCGGTGGGGGGAGTTGGGCCAAAAAAGTGCGGCGAGTTTGACGGAGGAGGATCAGCAACAGCTCTTGGAGCACTTTTTTAAGATCAACTGGACGACCTGTGTGGAGCCGTATCCGAGGTATCGGCAGTTGTTGGATTTGCGGGGCAGAGGAGCGGGGGCGGGGCAATCGGAGCAGAGTCGAAAGCGTTTTCGGGAGAAGGATTTTCGGGATTTGCAGGTGTGGTTCAACTTGAGCTGGTGTGGATTTGCGGTGCGAAAGAGGTATCCGGAATTAGGGGCGATGATGCAGAAGGGGCGAGACTTTACGGAGGAGGAGAAGCGGAGGGTGATGGAGATTCACCGGGAGATGTTGCGGGGGATTTTGGGGGAGTATCGGGCGTTGGCGGAGTCGGGGCAGGTGGAGTTGACGACGACGCCGTTTTATCACCCGATTTTACCGCTATTGGTCGACACCGATTCGGCCAAGCGGGCGATGCCTTGGGTGCGGTTGCCGGAGCGGTTGCAGGCGCCCGAGGACGCCCAGGTGCAGTTGGAGAAAGCGCAGGCGGCGCATGAGCGGGTGTTTGGGCGAAAGGCGCGAGGTTTGTGGCCGTCGGAGGGATCGGTCAGTCCGGAGGTGATTCCTTTGATGGCTCGAGCGGGATTTGAGTATTTCTGTACGGACGAGATGGTTTTGTTTCGGGGGTTGGAGGCGCAGGGGTGGAAAGGAAAACACTCGGAGCTGTTTCAAGCGTGGCGGGTCGAGGAGGGTGGGAGTTCGATGAAGGTGCTGTTTCGAGAGAGGCCTTTATCGGATTACATTGGTTTCACGGCGGCGAGGACGGAGCCGAAAGTGGCGGCGGAGCATTTGCGAATCCACTTGGAGCACATTGCGCAGGTGATGCCGCCGGATGGAATTGTCTTATTGGCTTTGGACGGGGAGAACGCGTGGGAGGCTTTTCCGGACAGTGGGGAGGCATTTTTGGATGAGTTTTATACGCGGTTGCAACAAACCAAGGGGCTGAAGTCGACCACGTTGGGGGGATATCTAGGGACGCGGGAGGGGAGGCCGCTGGGGCGGTTGCATTCGGGGTCTTGGATTGGGGGGAACTTCGATATTTGGATTGGGGATCCGGAGGAAAATCAGGGGTGGTGTTGGATCAAGCGGACGCGAGATTTTTTGATTCAGGCGAGAGAGGGTGGGCAGGTGACGAAGGAGGTGTTGGCGGCGGCTTGGGAGGATCTGTATGCGGCGGAGGGAAGCGATTGGTTTTGGTGGTACGGGCCAGATTTTCAAACTGACAGTGATACGATTTTTGACGCACTCTTTCGGGGTCGGCTGCAACAGGTGTATCGACGATTGGGGGTGACCCCGCCGGCCGGATTGAGTGTGCCGATTTGTGCGACGGGGACGCAGTTGGGAACACCGCCGGTGCGGGAGATTGAGCCCAAGTTGAGCGGGACGGGAAGTTACTTAGAGTGGTCGGGGGCGGGGAAGTATGAGGCGTGGCGGGATCAGGGGGCGATGGCGCAGGGGGATCGGCGAGTGCGGATGGTGCGATACGGGTATGGGGAATCAGATTTTCATTTTCGCTTGGATGGAAAGGAGCCGCTGGGGGAGGAGGTGATTTTGGATTTTCACCAACCCGCACCCGTGCGGATTCGGATTGGTGGGGAAAAGGATGGGAAGGTGAGTTTAGAAAAATCGAAGGACGGGGTGGTTTATGAGGCGGAGGATTGTTCGGCGGAAGTCGCGGGAGGAGGAGGTTTGGGGCTGCGGATCCCATTTGCCTCCTTGGGCTGGCGGGCCGATGGGGAGGAGGTGAGTTTTTTGGTGAGGGTGATCCGCGGCGGGGTGGAGGTGGAGCGGTATCCGGATAGGGGATTGATCGAATTTCGCGGGCCGATGCGTGCGTTGGATATGAAGAACTGGTATATATAAACCCTACCGATGAAAAATGTGAATTTGGTTCTCGGGCTGCACATGCACCAGCCGGTGGGTAATTTCCCGGAGGTGGTGGATCGGATCACAAAGGAGGTGTACGCACCCGTGCTAGAGGTTTTGGCAAAGCATCCTGGGGTAGCGGTGAATCTGCATGTGAGCGGGCCTCTTTTGGAGGCGTGGGCGGAGCGGCATCAGGATTTGCTGAAGAAACTCAAGGAGCTTGTCGGGACGGGACGGGTGGAGATGTTGTCGGGAGGATTTTACGAACCGGTGCTGGTGGAGTGGTCGGAGGAAGATCGGGATGGGCAGTTGGGGAAGATGAATGGGTGGTTGCAGGAGAGATTCGGGGTGACGCCATCAGGGGTTTGGTTGGCGGAGGGGGTATGGGGGCCTTCTCTTTGTCATGCGTTTGGGCGAGCGGGATTTCAGTACACGATGGTGGAGGGATCTTTTTTCCAGCAGGCGGGGATTATTCCGGCCAAAATGAATGGTCACTATGTGACGGATCAGTCGGGATCGATGTTGTCGGTTTTCCCGACCTGCCCGGAGTTGGCCCGGCTCGTGCCGCACGCCTCGTTGGATGAACTGTTTGGATATTTGCGCCGAATGGCGAACCGGGGAGAGGACATTACGCTGACCTTAGCGGGAAATTTAGAGAACTGGAGTCAGGCACCAGGTGGAGTGGCGGGCTACTTGGGCTCCCTTTTTGCGAGGTTGCAGGAGTCGTCGAATTGGGTGAACACGTTGACGGGGCGGGCGCAGTTGGAGCGGCAGAGTCCGCGGGGGAGGGTGGCCTTGCCCCCGGGGACCCCGGCGGAGTTGGGGGGGTGGTCCTTGCCGGGTTCGGCGAGGAAGGAGTTTTTCAGAGAGCGGGGGCAGCTGGCGCAGAGGTTTGATGCGGGCAAGTGGCTGCCGTTTTTTCGAGGGGGTTCCTGGGGATCTTTCCGTGTGCGGTATGAGGAGCTGAACCTGATGTATCGGAAGAATTTGATGTTGGGGCGAAAGTTGAAGGGAAAGAGCCAGTTTCCCGGGGCTCGGGCGGTGACCGAGCGATTGTGGCGGGCGCAGTGTTCCACGGCCCAGTGGCACGGGACGCAGGGAGGTTTGCATCTGCCGCATCTGCGCGCCGCAATTTGGCGGGAGCTGCTTTCGGCCGAAGCGGAGATGAGAGCGGGGCAGACGGAGATGGAGGTGGTGCGTGAGGATGTGAACGCGGATGGGCAGATCGAAGTGGTCGCCGGGCATCCAGCTTTGACCCTTCTTTTTGCGCCCCATTTGGGTGGGGCGTGTTTGGAGGTGGGATTGCCGGAATTTGGCCGAAATTTGGCGGATGTATTGACGAGGCGGGATGAGGGAATGAATGGGGCGAGCGCGGGTCCGATCGACTGGTATGAGCGGCGGCTTTTTCAGGATCACTTTTTCGCCAAGGGGACGACGGTGGAGCAGCTGGTCGCCGGGACGTATCCGGAGCTGGGGGATTTTATTCTGCAGCCGTTTGAGATTACGCAGATGCGGCAGACGGGGAGCCGGCTGACGTTATCTTTGCGACGGGACGGAGGTTTGTATCGGGTGGGCACGAGGCTGCCGTGTCTCTTAGAAAAAACGTATGCGATTGATGCGGCGGGCGGGTTGGTGGAGGTTTCCTATCAAATCACCAACACGGGAAAGTTGCCGCTGGAGGCGGTGTTTGCGGCGGAGATGAATGTGAATTTGGGAACGGACCAGTCGGGACGAGCGGTTTGGAATTTTGGGGAGACGAAAAAATCGGATCGGGATCGGTGGCAGGGGGAGGCTTTGTCGCGGGTGGTAGCGGGATCGCCGGATGGTTTGGAGGTGACGATGTCGTCGGAGAATCTTCCGCTGGTTTGGGGATATCCCATTCTGGATGTGGAAAAGGGTCCGGAGGGGCCGATCCGGCAGGGCAACTGTGTCTTATTTGGAAAGCACCTTGATTTGAAGCCGGGGGAGAAGGCGGAGGCACGGCTGAAGGTAACCTTTCGCAAGAAGGAGGGCAGGATTGCCCCAAAGAAGTGACTGTGATAGGTTTATCCATTATGAATTTTCGATGGATCATGTTGGTTTTGCTTGGCGTAGGCATCGCTGGGACGGGTTGCACCGTTCCGGGAGATGCGGAAAACGTCACGACGACTTATGGGGATACGACCGCTCCCGCCTCGGGTGATACACCCGCTGAGGGGACGACGAGTGAAAAGCCGCCCACGGCGGCGAGTGATGAAAAAAAGCCCTGGTCTCCCCCTGACCCGGCGGAAAAGAGTACGCCGACAAAGGCCAGCTATCCGAAGGGAGAAAAAGTTTCCGGTAAAACAGGCATGGTGCGTAGTCCCTATGCGCCGTACGCGGGATTAGTGGATGTGAAGGGCTTTGCTCCGGGTACCGAGGTGAAGTGCCCCTATACGGGCAAGATTTTTCTGGTTCCTTAAGGTTTCGGCATCGGGACGAACCTGAGTCCGGCGATGGATCCCCTTCTACAGATTCTGAAAGAGCGAGGCCGCCTGTCGAATGCGGAGCTGGCGAAGGTCACGGGCCAAACCGAAAAAGAGGTGGAAAAGGCACTGCAACGGTATGAGGCGGATCGGGTGATTTTGGGTTACCAAGCGATTTTGGATTCGGACAAGACGGGTCATGGGGGAGTTCGGGCGGTGATTGAGGTCAGGATCACACCCGAGCGGGATGGGGGATTTGACCGCATTGCGGCGCGGGTGGCTCGGTATCCGGAAGTGGTTTCCTGTCAGCTGATGAGCGGAGGGTACGATCTGCTGATCGTGGTGGAGGGGCCGGATCTCAAGCGGGTGGCGAGTTTTGTGGCGGAGAAGCTGTCCACCATTCAAGGGGTGATTTCCACGGCGACCCATTTTCAGCTGAAGACATACAAGGAGGCGGGGGTGCTGTTCCTGCAGGATGAAAAAGCGGAACGGCTTTCCGTTTCGCCATGAAAAACGGAGGCGAGTTTCTGGCGGAGCATGTCAAGGGGATCCCGAGGTCGGGGATCCGCGACTTCTTTGAAATCGTGCAGAAGCGGGGGGATGTGATCTCGCTGGGAATCGGGGAGCCGGATGTTTCGGCCCCGTGGGCGGTGCGGGAGGCGGCGATCTACTCCTTGGAACACGGGAGGACAGGGTATACGTCGAACTCAGGCAGTCTCAAATTGCGGAATGAGATTTCGAGTTACGTGGAGAAAGTTTTTGGGCAGCGGTATGCCGTGGAAAGTGAGATTTTGGTGACGGTGGGGGTGAGTGAAGCGATTGATTTGGCGTTGCGGGCGGTGCTGAATCCGGGGGAGACGGTGCTGTATCACGAGCCGTGTTATGTGTCCTACGCGCCGTCGATCACCTTGGCACATGCCCAGGGCCGGGCGATTCGGACGAGGGCGGAGGATGGGTTTCGGTTGGATCCCCGAGCGGTGGCGGAAGCGGCGACGGGGGCGAAAGTGTTGCTGCTCAATTTTCCGACCAATCCCACCGGCGCGGTCTTGCGGGGGCGGGAGCTGGACGAGTTGGCCAAAGTCTGCGTGGAAAAGAATCTTTTGGTGATCAGCGACGAGATCTATGCCGAGTTGAGTTATGAGGGGCCGCATGAATCGATCGTCACCCGGCCTGGGATGAGAGAGCGGACGATCCTTTTGCATGGGCTGAGCAAGGCATTTGCCATGACGGGATTTCGGATTGGCTATGCGTGTGCGCCCGCTCCGCTGATTGAAGCGATGATGAAGATTCATCAGTATGCCATTCTCTGTGCTTCCACCTTGGGGCAAGAGGCGGCGGCGGAGGCTCTGCGGGGGGCAGAGGCGACCACGAGTGAGGCAAGGGAAAGCTATCGAATTCGTCGGGATTTCCTCAAACGGAAGATGGAGGAGGCTGGTTTGAAGCCGACCCAGCCGGCGGGGGCGTTCTATCTTTTTGTGGATATCCGAAGCACGGCGCTGACTTCGCGGGAGTTTGCCTTGCAGCTGTTGGAGGAGGAGAAAGTGGCGGTGGTGCCGGGGGAAGCGTTTGGGCCGGGAGGGCAGGGTTTTGTTCGGTGCAGTTATGCGACCTCGTTGGATCGGATTGAGGTAGCGGCGGACAGGATTGTTCGTTTTTGCCAAAAGCGAAAAAGCGCTCCGCCGCAACTCGTGGCGGCGAGGTAATTCCGTTTTGTCCTACGATGCGGTAGTGGTGGGGGCGGGTCACAATGGCCTGATCTGTGCCTGTTACTTGGCCAAGGCGGGCTTGAAGGTGGCGGTGGTGGAGAAGAGAGATATGCCGGGGGGCGCGGTGTGTACGCGGGACGATTTGGTCAAGGGATTCCGGTTTGATGTGGGATCGTCGGTACACATCATGATTCATCTGACTCCCGTTCTTGCGGAGCTGAATTTGGCGAGAGAAGGGCTGGAGTATATCGAGATGGATCCGTGGGCGTACTATCCAGTGGAAGGGACGGGGCGTGGGATTTCTTTTCACCGCTCGGTCGAGAAGACCTGTGAAAGCATTGCCGCATTCAGCCCGCGGGATGCGGAGGCGTATCGAAGATATGTGGAGCGGTGGACGGAGTTAAATGAGGGAGTGTTTGAGACTTTTTTGGCGCCGCCCTCACCCGCCCGACTGTTTGGGACGATCGTGAAGCGGAACCTGTTTCGGCCGCAGTCGCGGCGGCTGTGGTCGAGCTTGGATACGGCCCGGCAGTTGATGGCGCCGTACGGGGATGTGATCGAAGAGACATTTGAGAATGAGCATTTGCGGACCGCCATGCTTTGGCTTTCGGCCCAGAGCGGACCGGCCCCGGCGGAGGTGGCGAGCGGGGATATGTTTGGCTGGAACGCGATGATTCATAAGTGTGGGGCGAAACGGGCCAAGGGCGGGAGCGGGGCGTTGGCGACGGCGCTGGTGAAGTGTCTCGAGAGGCACGGGGGAGAGCTGTTTTTGGGGCAGGGGGTGAAGGAGGTGAGAAAGGTGGGAGCGGGTTGGGAGGTGGAGGCAGGGGATCGGGTTTTGGGGACGAAGAAGGTGGTGGCGGCGTGCCATTTGAAAACGTTTTTTTGCGATCTGCTGAAAGATGGGCCGGCGGAGTTATCCGGGCGAATGGCCAAGGCACGCATTGGCAATGGATTTGGGACAGTGGTGCGCCACGCGGTGGAGGAGTTGCCGATCTACAGCGGCGAGGTGGCGAGTGGGAAACAGGCACGGGAGTACCATTCGGGGATGCAGTTGCTCTGCCGAAACCGAGCCATGTTGGAGAGCAGTTATCGGGATTATTTGGGATATCAGCCACCGAAGAATCCGAGCGTGGTGGCGATGACTTTTTCGGCGATTGATTCCACGCTGGCCCCGCCGGGGAAGCACACGCTGTTTACGTGGGCGCAGTACCACAGTTATGAATTACGGAACGGGGAGACGTGGGACGAGATTCGGGAGCGGGAGGCGGATAAGTTGTACGAGTTGGTTTGCCAGTACGCGCCCAACATGAGGGGGAAGATGATCGGAAGATACATTCAAACTCCGCTCGATCTGGAGAGGGATTTGGGTTTGTTGCGTGGCAATGTGATGCACTTTGAGATGAGCTTGGATCAGATGTTTATGTTCCGGCCCTTGCCGGAGATATCCTGTTATCGGGCGCCGATGAAGAATTTGTACCTGACGGGTGCGAGTACGCATCCGGGGGGAGGGGTCTTTGGGGCCAGCGGTCGCAATACGGCCAAAGTGATCCTAGGTTGGCGGGGATAGGAAGAGGGGGTAGGATTTAGCTATGGCAGTGGCGACGCAAAAGAGTCAATCGGATCCGGTCCGGCAGTTCTCGATTTTTCTGGCGAACAAGGCGGGTCGATTGCTGGAGCTGATTCGGATTTTGCACAGCCGACAAGTGCACGTAGTTGCGCTGACGATTTTGGACACGACCGATAGTTCGATCGTGCGGATGGTGGTGGATGATCCAGACCAGGCGCGTGCGATTTTCCATGAGCAGGCGGTGGCGCATACGGAATCGACTGTCGTGGCGGTGGAGTTGGGGGCGGCGACGGAGTTGCCCAAGGTTTTGTCCTCGCTCCTCGAGGCGGAGATCAACATCTTGACCACCTACGCATTTTTGGTGCGACCGGAGGCGAGACCCGCGCTTTGTCTCAATTTGGATGACAATGAGCTGGGGGCGCAGGTTTTGGGGCGGGGGGGGTTCAAGCTGCTGGGGCAGGGCGATATTTCGAGATAAGGGGCGAGGGCGATGATGGGATTGGAGGGAAAAATATTAGAGGGGGCTCGCATCACGGAAGGCGAGGCCCGGGAAATCTATGGTTGGCCTTTGGCCAAGTTGGGGGAGATGGCCCATGCGCGTCGGAATCGCGCGAAGGGAAACGATTACGATGGGCGGGGGAAGGAAGTGGTCACGTACATGGTGGATCGAAACATTAACTACACGAATGTGTGTGACGTTTACTGTAAGTTTTGCGCTTTTTACCGAACGGAAAAAGATGGGGATCACTATGTTTTGAGCCAAGGACAGATCGACCAGAAGATTGATGAGCTGGTGGCAGTAGGCGGGAATCAGATTCTGCTGCAGGGGGGGCACCATCCGAAGCTGGGGTTGGAGTGGTATTTGGATCTGCTACGGCATTTGCGGGCCAAATATCCCCAAGTGAACGTGCACGGTTTCTCGCCGCCTGAGTTCAACCACTTTGCCGATGTCTTTGGGATGCCGCTGGAGAGGGTGATCGAAAAGTTTCGGGAGGCGGGGTTGGGCAGCATCCCGGGGGGAGGCGCGGAAATCTTGGTGGACCGAGTTCGGCAGAGGATTGCGCCGCGGAAGTGCAACACGGAAGCTTGGCTACGGGTGATGGAGATTGCGCACGGAATGGGGCTGCGATCCAGCGCCACGATGATGTTTGGACATGTCGAAACGGTGGAGGATCGGATGGAGCATTTGCGAAGATTACGCGATTTGCAGGATCGAACGGCTGGTTTTACGGCGTTTATCTGTTGGACCTTTCAGCCGGAGAACACCGTACTGAAGGCGGAGAAGATGGGCTCGCATGAGTATCTACGAATGCAGGCGTTGGCCCGGATCTTTCTGGATAACATCCCGAATGTGCAGTCGAGCTGGGTGACGCAGGGGCCGGCGATGGGTCAGGTAGCGTTACAATTTGGGGCGAACGATTTTGGCAGTTTGATGATGGAGGAGAATGTGGTGTCGAGTGCGGGCACAAGTTTCCGACTTAATTTAGAAGAGATGCGGAGTTTGATTCGGGAGGCAGGGTACGAGCCAAGACAGAGAAATAACGAGTATCAGTTGATTGAGCCCACCGGGCCGGAACTAGTGGCCTGAGGGGAAGAAACGCGAATTATTTGTAACGAATGGCGCGGCCATTGGCGCCGCCAGCGGGGCCGGTGAAGCGGAAGCTGGTGTCCACTCGGTCGAGAATGACGGCATCCGCTTTCATTTTCCAGGCCTGCTTTTGCAGGGACTCTTTCATCGATTCTTCGTCGTCCCAAAGAAAGATCTGCGGGGCACTGACCAGGCCGATGACCTCGTACGGTTTTTCCGGGCGATCGAGGAGAAGGGTGACATTTTCCCAAGGGGTGGATTCAGAGCTGCTGCGTTTCGGCTTCTTTTGGGAGGTGGAGGTGCGGGAGGAGGTCTGAGCCACGGCGTGGGGGAGAGCGAAGGAGAAGCAGAGGAGAAGCGAGAGGACCAAGGGGATAATTTTCATCAAGATTAATTAACAAATTCGGGGGCGCAGGCAAGAGGGCAGAAGGGTTGGTCGTGAACAACTGTTCTGCTATTTTTCAGAGTAATGAAGAGTGGCATTGGATTATTGGGAAAGGTGGGCTGGGGTTTGGTGGCGATGGCCGGGGCGGTGGCGTTGGGGGTAGTGGCGTGGCAAAGGGGGGAACCGGTGAATGCGCTTTGGTTGGTGGTGGCGACCGGTTGTGTCTATGCGATTGGTTACCGGTTCCACAGTGCGTGGCTGATGGCGACGGTTCTGTCGATTGAGCCACAACGGAAAACTCCGTCGGAGCGTTTGGCGGATGGGCGAGATTTTGTGAAGACGAATCGGTGGGTGGTGTTTGGGCATCACTTCGCCGCGATTGCGGGGCCGGGTCCGCTGGTGGGGCCGGTTTTAGCGGCGCAATTTGGTTACTTGCCGGGATTCCTTTGGATTTTGATTGGGGCGGTCTTGGGCGGGGCGGTGCACGACAGCATCATTTTATGGCTGAGTGTACGGAGGAGGGGGAAGTCGGTCGGGCAGATGTTACGGGAGGAGGTGGGGCCGGTGGCGGGAACTTTGGCGGTGGTGGGATTGTTGGGAATCATCACCATGCTGATGGCGGTGCTGGCGCTCGTCGTGGTGCGGGCGTTGGCGGAAAGCCCGTGGGGATTGTTTACGATTGTCTTAACGATGCCGTTGGCTTTGGCGATGGGGCTGGGGATGCGGGGGGCGGGGGGGACAAGAACGGCATGGGTGACGGTGTTGGGGGTGTTGGGCTTGGTGGGATGTGTCTGGGCGGGGAAGTGGGCGGCGGAGACTCCTTTTTTGGCGAAGATGTTTACCTGGGAGGCACCGATGTTGGCGTGGTCGATCATGGGGTATGGACTGATGGCGAGTATTTTGCCGATCTGGTTGTTGCTGGCCCCGCGGGATTATTTGAGTTCATTTCTCAAGATTGGCACGGTGGCGGCTCTGGGGGTGGTGGTGGCAATTTTGGCCCCGCAGTTGCAGATGCCTTCGTTGACGCGTTTCATTGACGGGAGTGGGCCTGTTTTTGCGGGTCCGGTTTTTCCGTTTTGTTTCATCACGATTGCCTGTGGAGCGGTGAGCGGGTTTCACTGCTTGGTGGCTTCGGGAACAACCCCGAAGTTGCTGGCGAGTGAGGCGGATATTCGAATGGTGGGCTATGGGGCGATGATTACGGAGATGTGTGTGGGGGTGCTGGCACTGGTGGCGGCCTGTGCCATGCCACCGGGGGAATACTTTGCGATCAATCTGAGGGGAGAGGCGGCGGCGGTGGTGGAGCAGGTGACGGCGCTGGGCTTTCCGGTGACGGAAAAGCAGATGGTGGATTTAGCGGAATCGGTGGGGGAAAAAACGATGATTGGCCGAACGGGAGGAGCGCCGACGTTTGCGGTGGGGATGGCGCAGATCTTTGCCCGCTCGACCGGGGAAACGGGGAAGGGTGGAATGGCGTTGTGGTACCACTTTGCCATCATGTTTGAGGCGCTCTTTATCTTAACGACGATCGATGCGGGCACACGGATTGGAAGATTTTTGGTGCAGGAGGTGTTGGGATGGGTGTGGCGGCCATGGGGGGAGGTGAGGTCGTTTTGGGGAAGCTCGTTGGGCAGCCTTCTGTTTGTCGGCGGGTGGGGTTGGTTTCTGATTCAAGGAGTGATGGATCCGCAGGGCGGGATTAACAGCCTTTGGCCGATTTTTGGGGTCGCGAATCAGCTGTTGGCGGTCATGGCGTTGAGCTTGGCCACGACGGTCTTGATCAAGATGGGGCGGGCACGATGGGCGTGGGTGACGCTTTTGCCGTTGAGCTGGCTGGTGGTGGTGACCTTTTCGGCGGGATGGATGAAAATATTTAGTGCCGACCCGCGATTGGGATTTCTGGCGGGAATGCAGAGGGCGGCGGATTTGGGGCAGACGAAGCTGGCCGCGGCGCAGGGGGTCAACGCGGGCGTCACGGGATTTTTCCTGTTGTTGGTGGTGCTGGTGTTAGGGGCGTGCGCGAATGTGATCTGGCGGGTTTGGACGGGCCGGAGAGTGCCGCCGGTGACGGAGGAGACGGTGGGATCGGTGGCTTAAAAGAAAATTGGGATGATGAGGATGGCGACGATGTTGACGACTTTGATCATGGGATTGATGGCAGGGCCAGCGGTGTCTTTGTAGGGATCCCCGACCGTATCTCCGGTGACGGCAGCGGCGTGGGCGGGGGAACCTTTGCCCCCATAATTTCCCTCTTCGATATATTTTTTAGCATTATCCCAAGCGCCGCCGGAGGAGGTCATGGCGATAGCGACAAAAAGACCCGTGACGATCGTACCGACGAGCACCCCGCCGAGGACAACGGGTCCGAGGCCCGGAATCGCGGCGACGCCGACGACGAAGACGACGGGGAGAAGGGCGGGGATGATCATCTGGCGAAGGGCAGCTTTGGTGACGATATCGACGCAGGTTCCATAGTCGGGCTTATCGTGGCCGAGGAGAATGCCGGGCTTGGCGGCGAGTTGGCGACGAACCTCGCGCACGACGGCACCTGCGGCCACGCCGACGGCATCCATCGAACGGGCGGTGAAAACAAAGGGAAGAAGGCCGCCGATGAAGAGGCCGATGATGACCTTGGGTTCGGTGAGAGAGAACTCCAGGCTAGGCATGGCGGTTCCGAGAGCGGCGAAGTGGACCTTAAGCTCCTGCACGTAGGTTCCGAAAAGGACGAGGGAGGCAAGACCGGCGGAGGCGATGGCGTATCCTTTGGTGACGGCCTTCATGGTATTGCCAACGGCATCGAGCTCATCGGTTCGTTCCCGAATTGATTTAGGCATGCCGGACATGACGGCGATACCGCCCGCGTTATCGGTGATGGGGCCGAAGGCATCGAGAGAGATGACGATTCCGGCCATGGAGAGCATGGCCATGACGGCGATGGCGATGCCGTAGAGACCGGCAAAATGGTAGCTGAGGAGAATGGCGATTCCGATGAAGCCGACGGGGAGGGCGGTGGCGTGGGAGCCAATGGCGAGGCCGGCGATGATGTTGGTGGCGTGGCCGGTTTCGGAGGCTTTGGCGATATTACGAACGGGGGAGTAGTGGGTGGAGGTGTAGTAGTTGGTGATGAGGAGAACAACGAAGGTCATGAGAAGACCAACCAAAGAGGCCAAGTAGATCCCCAGGGTGGAGGCGATCTGGCCGTCGTGGCACAGGCCGTTGGGAAAAAAGATTTGGGTGAGAGGCCAAAGCGCGGCGGCGGAGGCCAGGGCACTGACGAGGACTCCGAGGCTGAGGAGGCGGGTGGGGTTTCCTTGGCCAAAGTTGACCGTGAGGATGCCAAGGATGGCGGAGAGAATGGAGACGCCACCCACGATGAAGGGGTAGGTGAGAGCGGCGGGCTCGGGTTTGCCATCGCCTCCCAAGACGGTGAGGTAGGCCACGAGCACGCAACCGATCAGACTGACGGCGTAGGTTTCAAAGACATCGGCGGCCATGCCGGCGCAGTCGCCCACGTTATCACCGACATTGTCGGCGATGGTGGCGGGATTGCGGGGGTCATCTTCTTCGAGTTTCGATTCGATCTTGCCAACGAGATCGGCCCCGACGTCGGCCGCTTTGGTGTAGATGCCCCCGCCGAGCCGGGCAAACACGCTGACGAGGGAGGCACCGAGGGCGAGGCCGGTGAGACTGTCGATGGCGGCACGGAGGCCGAGATATTTGGAAGCAATCATGTAGAAGGCGCCGATGGAGAGGAGAGCCAGGGCGACGACGAGCAGGCCGGTAACGGCGCCCCCGTTGAAGGCGTTGCGGAGGGCGGGGGTACGACCGAGGGTGGCGGCTTGGGCGGTGCGGACGTTGGCCATGACGGCGATCCGCATTCCGGCAAAGCCCGCGATCAAGCTACAGGCGGCACCGACGAGGAAGCCGATGCCGGTGGGGAGATTTTTGAAGTAGCAGATGGCGATGAAGAGAAGGAGGGCGATGCCAGAGACAGCTTGGAGCTGGCGATTCAGATAGGCGGCGGCTCCTTCTTGAATGGCGGCGGCGACTTCCCGCATGCGGTCGTTGCCATCGGGTTGGGAGCGAATCCACTGAATGAGGCCCCAAGCGGCGGCCAGACCAATGAAGCCGGCGACCAGACTGAGAGGGAGAGCTTGTTCCAGAAAGAGGTTTGCCATGGTGAGTTGTTGGAAAATAGTCGTGAGGGCGTGGCGGGCAACGTTTTTCGGACCAATTATACGTACTTATCGGTACTTGTGCGCACTGGATATTTCATCGAGTATATATTTCACATGACTAAATATCCACAGAACGGAGTTACGGGGGTATTCGATCCCCGTGTTCTGGAGTTGGAAAGGATTGCCACCCTTCTGCAGAGGCGGTTTTTGGTCGATCTTTTACGGCAAACCTCAACCAAGCGGCTTTCGATCCCCCAATTTACGCTTTTGGGCTTTTTGGGTTTGGAGTCGGGGGTGCCGATGGGGATGTTGGCCAAGCGGATGGGGCATGCGACCTCGGCCACGACGGGGTTGGTGGATCGTTTGGAGGCGGTGGGGCTGGTGAGAAGGCAGGCGCAAAAAGGGGATCGGCGGCAAAAATTGGTGGAGATCACGGCTAAGGGAAAAGAGTTGATGGCGAGATTGCAAGGGGAGTTGCGCCACCATTTGGGGGCAATTTTAACGCAGCTGGAGGAAAAAGATCAGGATGCGTGGGTTCGGATTTATCGGGTGATGGAGAACTACTGTCGTGAACTGCCACGGAATTAAAATTTTTGCGCTTCTCTTTTTGGGGCTGTGCCCGTTGCTGGCCCAGGAGAAGAAAACCCAAGAGGGGGTGGAGGTGACACTTCCCTTAGCCAGCGCATCGGCGGTGCCTGAGTTTACGAGCAAGCGACTGGATTTGGCTCAGTGCGTGGCGTTGGCCTTGGAGCAGAATACGGAAATTCGGCAGGCGAAGGAGGAGGTGAAAAGAAAAGAGGGAGTGGCGGTGGAGGTGCGAAGTGCCCTTCTACCGAAGGTAACGGCGGCGGGAAATTTTGAGTATCAGTCGAAAGAGCTGAACGGGTTACTGGTGAGTGCGGGGTTCTTGTCCTTGGATGAGTTGAATTGGAATGCGGGGGTGAGGGTTACGCAGCTGCTTTTTGATGGAGGGGCCGCCCTTTCCCGAACACGAGCGGCGCGGATGTCGGAAAGTCAGTCGATGCTTCTGCTCCGGGATACGATTGATCGGGTGATTTTGGAGGTTCGAAAAAATGTGTACGCGGTTTTGCTGAATCGGGCGTTGATCGATGTGCAAACGGAGGCGGTGAATTTGAAAAAGCAGCAGCTATCTTCCCAGCAAAAACGTTTTCAAGCGGGAACGGTGACCAAGTTTAATGTACTGACGGCGGATGTGGAGCTGGCGAACAACATGCCGCAATTGATTCGGGCCCGAAATAATAAGCGGGTGGCGGAGGTGCAGTTGGCTCGGATCATGGCGCTGGATTACCCGATCGATTCGGGGGCGGACTGGACCCCGCCGGTGTTTGTCGAGGGGGACCTGCCGTATCAACCGGTGCAAACCGATTTGACGGCCTCTTTGCGCAACGCAGTGCAGAACCGGAGCGATCTGCGGGCGGTGAAGAAGGAGATCGAAATTCAGAGCAAACTTTTCGAAGCAGCCAAAAAAGAGGCGTTTATCCCCAAGATTACGGGATCGGGGGGGTACGATGTGATTCAGAATCCGGGCAGCTCCTCTTTTACGGACAGCTTTCAAGGGCCCGTGGCGACGATCAATGGTACGTGGACCTTGTTCGACGGGATGTTGAGCACGGGGAGATTCATGCAATTAAAGGCGCAAATTCGGAAGGCGGAGGTGGCGTATGAGGAGAAGCGCAGGTTGGTGGAGAGCGACGTGCGGGACGCGGTGGTGAAGATGGAGGAGGCGAAGGAGCTGGTCACGTCGCAGCAGCGAAATGTGGAGCAGTCGCGGGAGAGCCTGCGTTTGGCCGAGGCAAGGTTCAATGTGGGGGCAGGGATCCAGCTGGATATTATCAATGCGCAATCGAATTTGACGCAGGCCCAGTTCAACGAGTTGCAGGGCAGATTTGATTACAATGTGGCGGTGGCGGCGCTGGAGCGGGCGACGGCGACGCCCTTTGGTCCGAAGAATCCGCCGGCGGTGCCCTCCTCGGCATCGGCCAGTCCGAAGCCGAAGGTGAATATGCAGGCCTCGGCCGCGGTGGGGCTGCAGCCAGGGCAGTGAATTTTCTCCGCTTCCCTGAGTTAAGGGCGAGGGGGTTATCGCACGCTTTTACCCTGCGTTCGGACCCGCCGCTTGTTCTGGGGGATGTGCCCAGAATTTTGCAGGAAGCGGGTTTGCCTGAAAACTATGTGATGGGGGAGCAGACGCATGGAGCGGGGGTTGCGGTGGTTTCCAAGAGGGAGGCAGGTCGGGTGATTCCATCGGTCGACGGGTTGGTAACTGAGGAGAGGGGGCTTGCTCTGGTCGTTCGGGTGGCGGATTGCGGGCCGGTCTGGATTCATTGCAAAAAAACGAGTGCGATTGGGTTGGTGCACAGTGGAAGAAAGGGAACGGAGGCGGGAGTGGTGGGTGCAACGATTCGCAGAATGAGAGAGGAGTTTGGGTCGGAGCCGAGCTCGATGATGGCCCTTCTTGGGCCCTGCATTCGGCCACCGCACTACGATGTTCCTTTTGCGGAGGAGATCGTACAGCAGTTGCGAGCGGAGGGTGTGGGCGAAATTGTGGACACAAAACTTTGCACGGCGTCTGATCCTCATAAATTTTACTCCTATCGCGCAGAAAAGGGAAAAACGGGTCGACACTTTGCGCTGCTGTCTGGGTGACGGGCTTGGAAGTTCGCGCACGGCCCTTCGGGGGCAGAGGAGTGGGGGGGGGGAAGTTTTAAAAATTTTTCGTTACTGGACGGTATTTGGGGTGGGGG
>Ga0247844_1003950_pt1 | contig 20714 bp, 15 predicted proteins | sample LaCtaG_FD_192421 | JGI IMG/M metagenome (GOLD analysis project Ga0247844, IMG submission 192421) | Freshwater microbial communities from meromictic Lake La Cruz, Castile-La Mancha, Spain - LaCruzMarch201714.5m_1 | ecosystem: Environmental > Aquatic > Freshwater > Lake | place: Spain: Castile-La... | reverse complement strand
AGTATCAGCGCCGCTGCCACCATTGATCAAGGATCCGGTAACAGTGCCAAGCACCGTGATTGAATCTGAATCCTGGCCACCGCCAATAGTGGAACCGGTGAGCCCACGGCTCACATAAATCGAATCACTTCCTGTTGCTCCTTGGATTGATGAACTCGTAACACCACGCAAAGCAATGATCGTGTCGCTGCCATCACCAGCACTTTGAGCAGCATCATTACCAAGAATCGTGCTGGAAATAACTGAGTCGTTAAATATAAAACTATCGTTATCGGCTTTGCCTTCAATAAGTGTTGCAGTGATTGTGCCGCTCACGGCAAGGGTGTCAGCGCCGGAACCAAACCGGAATGTGCCGCCGCTTACAGAATCCCGCAGGCGCACAAAATCGGCATCAGCGCCTGTTTCGATCAGTGAATTTAATAACGCCGCATCAACCTGCACCAGATCGCTACCGGCACCGGTGCGAATTTGTGTAGCTGTTGCAATCCCTTTTATAGAAACGGTGTCGTTATCGGCCCCGGCAGCTACAGAAACGCTCGTGAGCCCGTAGGTGCCGAAATCAAAGCTGTCGTTACCTGTATTTCCGGTATAAGTGCTGCCAATACCCACTCCCGATAGTGAATCCTCTGGGGATTGCGCAGAAATCGTGTCTGCACCGCCGGAGCCGTAAACACAGCTGTTACTGAATTTTGTGCCCATCAACTGGCCGGAGTCAGTGCCCTGGACAAGTTGGTTGGCTTCTGTTCCGAAAAGGCTGTCGCCAGTTCCCGTGATCGTGCTGTTAAAGGTCGACATGTGGAGGTGCTGTTTGGGTATGGCCCTTTGGCCCGTGGTGGAGAGAGATTAAGCCTCTGGAGGCCTAAAATTCACATGAAGAGATACGACTCCCTCCACGATCACGTTGGTGACCCGCTCACACTACATACTCATCACAAATCGGTCAAGAAATTAAAGGCCTTGTTAGGAACAGCTCACCCAGCCAATCGATTGGCTTCAATGTGGTTAAGTAGACGGAATCCAAGTGTTTCTGTTTGGCCATGGCTTGGCAATTGCAGCAACTAGAAGCTCTCGCAGCTCAACCAACGGTGGATTCCGCCCAAGCTGAGCCGCTTGCCCTTTCTCTTTCCAGCTTCATAGCTCAAGCACCGATAGATTTTCTAGAGCCCCTCTTGAATAGTCCATTTGGGCGGGTTTATAAATTATTTTTAGAGCGCTGTTGCAGCAACGCTTTTTCCGATAATTGCCAGCAGCATCGAGATGGCCTTAGCCAAAAACTTCGCCAGGTGGGTTTCCATCAGCCTGAAGGATTTTGCCTATTGCTTGCTCTAATGCCCTTCTATCCCCCTGGGCAATTGCGGGTAGAAGATGCAGCTTCAAAACTGCCAAGCTGGTTGCTTGAACTTTATCAACGGCGTTACGAAGCTCAACCAACACCCGCAGCAGCTGCAACCACGCCTAGCGGAGAACCAAGTTTTACTGACAGGATTTTTCTTAATCGCATGTTAGGCCTATCAAACCTTTATTACATCGATCCAGAAGATCAGGAAATTCTCCAAGAATTGCGGCAGGTACGCCTACAGGCACTGCAACTCCTTTTAAGCACTAATCGTGAACAGCTCGGACGCCACTTCAGCTCTGATTTTGGTGATCGTTATTGGGCAATGGCCCAAAGCGGATTACAAAAAGAACCCCTTGATTCCACTGAAATAAGCCAACGCGACGCGGTGCAACAATGGCTAACCCGCACCCCTAATAGCCTTTCTTCAGAAGGTGGTATTCAGCGTTTTGCCGCTGCACTCTTATTTGCAATGCCAGGTTCTGTGCAACTAGCTAATCCAGAACAAAACCTGCCGGCTTGGTTCCTTGAAGGCTTCCGCCGCTATTGCAGCACTGCAGTGCCTGCCTAAACCGGCAAATATGCGCATTTTATTTGTTCATTGTAATTTTCCTGCCCAATTTCGTTATCTTGCTGCCCAGTTAGCGAAAGATCCTAACAATGAGGTGAGGTTTTTAGCCCAAAATCAAGAATGGACAGCAACACCAATTGAAGGCGTTCACTTGGAGCGTTACAGCCTTGGCCGCGATCCTCAAGGTGCCCTCTGCCACCCCTACCTACGCCGATATGAAGCTGCAGTGCTGCATGGCCAAGCTGCATTAAGGCAAGCACTACAATTGCGGCAACAGGGATTTTTAGCTGATTTAATAATTGGCCATTCAGGATTTGGTAATACTCTTTATCTAAAAGAAGTATGGCCAAAAGCCCGCTACTTAGGTTATTTCGAGTGGTTTTATCGAACCAGCGGCTCAGACGTGAATTTTGGCGAAGTAACTCCTCCCAGCCCTGATACCAGCTTGCGCGTTCATACATATAACAGCCCAATCGTGATGGATTTAGCCATCGTTGATCGTGGCCTTTGCCCTACCAACTGGCAAGCGAGTCAATTTCCGGATTCCTTACGCTCCAGATTGAGCGTTGTATTTGATGGGATCGATACCGAACAGCTACAACCAGCCCCAGAACGAAAAAAAGAAGCTCTAACGATTCGAGATCTCACAATTGGATCGGATATTCCCCTTGTTACCTATGTAACAAGAGGTTTTGAACCCTATCGCGGTTGGCCCCAGGTGGCAGAGGGTCTGGCACTTTTGCTGCAACGCAATCCAAGGGTGCAAGTGCTGCTGGTGGGATCAGACGAAATCGCCTATGGGGTGCCCCGCAATGATGGCTGCTCTTGGTACAACTGGGCTATGGAAAAATGGCCCATGGATCAAAGCAGGGTGCATCGATTACCTGCTTTGCAATACAACGAATATCTCCAAGTGTTGCAACGCAGTTGGGTGCACGTTTATTACACAGTTCCATTTATTTTGAGCTGGAGCCTGATGGAATCCCTGGCCAGCGGTTGCGCTGTGGTAGCAAGCGACACTCCACCGGTGCAAGAGGTGATCACCAGTGGTAAAGAAGGCCTTTTGGTGCCATTTTTTGAGCCTGAGGCACTTGCAGCGCAAGTTGATGCTCTACTTGCTGATCATGGGGAACGCCAAAGATTAGCAACTGCAGCGAGAGAAAAAATCATTGAAGGTGGATACAGCCGCAAAGATTGCCTTCAAAGGCAACTCGCCCTAATAAATGAGCTAATGGCAAGCTGAACTGATTGGCTAGCAATAACAAATCAGCTGTGGATATTTGCGATGAGGCCATGCAAGCATTTTGTGGTGCCAAACCAGTGCTTGCTAGCAATCTGCTTAAAAAAGCATACCAATTAAATCCCAATGAACCCGGCTTATTAGTTAATCTAGGTTTAACTATGATGCAGAGAGGCCTTGATAAATCCGCCGCCTATTGTTATATGCTCGCCCTTCAAAGTAATAATCCTGTAGTGCTTGGTAGTGCAAATAAAAATCTTGGCCTCCTAAGGCTGTGGCAAGGCAACTGGAAAGATGGTTGGTATCACTATTTAAAACGCTATGAGGCTAAACCTTTTGCCGCAAATGAGTGGCGAGGGGAATCGCTAAATGGCCAAATTCTCACAGTATGGAACGATTTAGGCATGGGTGATGCCTTTAATTTCGTACGCTATACAAAACAATTAATTGATCACGGCATAAAGTTTAGGCTAGCGGTGCATGCAAGCCAGATTGATATTTTTAAGCACTATCTAGCCTGGCCGATAATAGATGTGTGTGATCGTGATAATTTAGATCTAACAGCAGGCCCGCAAATACCACTTATTCATTTATTGCCCCTGCTTGATCCAAGCCTAAACTGGGGCCTAAATTATTCAGAACCAAGCTTTTCATTTAATAAGCCTAATAATCCAAAAGCGCTTGGGCTCTGTTGGGCAAGCAATCCGGCCGATCCAACAATGGCGCCATACAAAAGCAGCAGCCCTGAACATTTAATCCAAATTACAGAGCTAATTAATAAGGGTGAAACCACAACAACTCTGCTTAGCTTGCAAACCAACGAAGCAGAAGCCCATCGGCGTTTGGGCCTAGATGCCCCACCCCACAATTGGGTAAATACATTGGAATTAATTAATAGCTGCCGCCAGGTATTTAGTGTTGATACTGCTGTAGTTCATTTAGCAGCGGGTTGCGGAATTCCAGTGCAAATGTTGCTAGCACCGCAAGCTGATTGGCGCTGGCGCCATGGCGGCAAACATCCCTGGTATCCAAGCCTCACACTGCTGCCAGCAGCTCTCGCTGCTCCAAAAGCTTGATCAACTTTGCCATGCTTGCAGCCCAACTAAAACTTTTAAATTTAAGGGCTCCAGCGATGCCCCTTGAGCGCCACTGAGCTCGATCAGCGGCAATAGCGCGCCAGCTAGCTGCAACCTCCAGGGGATCGGTTTCACCCCAAAGGCCAAGGGGATCACCTCCATAGGGCCGGCAAATATCTTTGTTTACTGCGCCTAGCCCGTTATTACCAACACCGATTACATGGGGAAGATTCAATTCCAATAAATCTAAGTGGCCCGTGTTAGCACTAAGCACCGTGGGCACACCACAAGCCAATGTTTCCATTGCCATCAAATTTGTACCACCTTCGCAACGGCTAGTAAAAACAGCAACATCAGCCTGTTTGATTAAATTCGGCAGTTGTTGATTAACCAAACTGGGCAACACCATTAGGTTTGCTTCTGGGATGCCATTTGCCTCCAGCCAACTGGCAAGAGCCCTTGGGGTAGCTGCCTCCGGCACTCCGTGGCAATGGGGCATTTGCGCGATGGTTTCTAAAGCAACGCCGCCCACATTTCCCCAGGCAACCATCAACATCGCATCTGGGTGGCTGCGTAATAATTCCCTAAATGCCGCTAAAACAATATCTTGACCTTTTCGTGCTTCTAACTTTCCACCGGAAAAGATCACAAGGGAACGCTGCACTAAACGGGGCACAGGTTCAGGATTAAAACGGCTGGTATCAATACCCTGATGCACTAATTCCACATCATTACAACCCAATTGTATTAATAAATCTGCATTCCAACGGGAGCCAGCAATCACTAAATCGTAAGCCTTTAAATTATGCAAATGACGCTCTGAGAATCGAGAGCATTCAAAGAAAGTTACCCCCACTTGATAATTTGCCCGTAGGCGCGGTTGCTCTATGCAATTACCCATTGGCGAAAAACAAAGCCGTGCATTTGTTGCTAGTTGATTACCAGCGGGCATTGCCGCCAATACTTCTCGCAACTGCCCTGCTTGGCTTTCAAGCTCTCGCAATTTGCTCAGCCATAAAGGATCGCAAAAGCTGGTGTGATCGTTTGTATAGGAAGGGAGCGGAATCTCTCGGTTGCGTTGCAGCAAAGCTTGGATTAGCTGAATGCCGTAATTACCCCAACCCGTATATGGGGTGATCGGCCAATCAATCACTACATGTTCAGAAGCCATTAGCTTAAAGTAGATACTAGGCCCATAAAATTACGGCCAGCATGCTGCACTGTTAGGAAGCGACCATTGCTAAGTGCTGGTTTCATAAGTTGAAATGTTTTTAACATCCCCAAGGTGGCGGCACTCTCCAGAGGGCCGTGAAAACCTGTATCGATAATATGGCTGTGTTCCGCATCAAAATAAATACTAGCTTGTGATTGATTAAGGAAAAAACAGCCGGAATGTAGATTTGAAGGTTGTTCGAATCGCACCATTTCTGCCAGATGCTCAAAAACTAGCATCTGGCCAGCGGATTGGCGATAGTTCACTGTTGCTGCAGGGTTATAATTACCATCAATATAAAACCGCCTTACTTGCGATAAATTTTCAGCGGTTTCAATTCGATTTGGCATTAGTAAATAGGAATCACCAAAAGCAGCGTTAAAACTGCGCAGCTTAAGGAAGAAATCTGCATCCGTTATCAAGATGTCATCTTCTAAATAGCAGATATAATCGTAAGGAGTTCCTGCAGCACAGCCCTCTGCCCAAGCCTCTCTCAACACTTGATGGCAACAAAAACCAAGCAACAAAGGATCACTAGGTTTACAGCTCACCACTGTAAAGCCAGAGTTTAATCCAGTTAATTGATCGATCAAATGATTTGGCTCCTCCACGCAAATCCGAATATCTAAATTGCCACCGCCATCAGCTACAGCTTCTATTTTGCGATCTTGATGATTAAGCACAACAGATGGTTCACCAAACAGTTGATGCAATTGCAAAACTAATTTCATCAAAGCTTGTTGCCGGGGGGCAGGATCTTTACTTAAAGACCCATGACGGCCATTACCCGGCTTGAAGTAGTGGGCCACAGCAACCAGCAAACGCATCGGGATTTCGCTGCAACCGCTTCTCCACCAAACCTTAAGCTGCCGCCATGGAACCAAAACAAAAATCAAACTTACCTATCTGGCGTAGGTTGCGGCGCGCCTTGGTGAAATTGAGAACCCGCACCTGGCTAGTGCCGCTGCTGTTGCTACTGCTTTATTTGGGCTCAATGGTGGGGCTCAGCCGGGTAGCAGATGGCTGGATTGTGGCAGTAGCAGTTACACCACTAGTGTTTGCCTTATTCCTCACCATCGGTTGTTTAGTTGCCTACCGGCGTGATTTCTACGCCTGATGGCCTTTTCTTATCCAGCAGCATTGCTTTTACCCGTTGATGCATACGACATCGATCGCCACCAGGTGATGGGCCGGCGAGTGGCTGGGCTGCAACTAGCTAAGGCATTAGTGGCAAATCTGCAAGCAAACGAATCTTTAACCCTAATAGGCACAAACCCCACAGATCTCAGGGCCCTTGCGGCTGATCTACCTCTACCAAAAAATAGCCAGTTAGTGCTAAGCACTCGCCTTGATCCAAATGCCCTAGAAAAGCTTGGCTGTTTACATGTTCCAGATCCAGGCCTAGGCAATTGGTGCGAATTACGCAGCAGCCAAAGGGGCCATGCCTGGAGCTTAAGCGGTGTAATCCATACCGTTTGCTCGCAAACCGTAAGCAAAGCCCTTGAGGAACTACTCACAGCACCTTTATATCCCTGGGATGCGCTGATTTGCACTTCAAGGGCCGGGCTTCAAGTGGTGCAGGCTGCCATCAATGGGCACCATGAAGCCCTAGAGCGGCGTTTTAACAGCAAATTAACAATGCCACAAGGGCCCCTACTGCCCTTGATACCCCTAGCCCTTGATCCTGCTCCTTACTGCTGGAAAGAACATTTTGCTAGCCGCAATGAACAGCGGCTCTGGGCCCGAAAGCAACTTGGCATTAGCGCTGATGCGCTGGTGGTGGTATTTGTTGGGCGCTTAAGTTTCCACAGCAAAGCCCATCCTCAACCGCTATATCGCGCTTTAGCGAAATTAGCAGCGAACCAAACTCAAGAAGTGCTGCTTTTGGAATGCGGCCATATTTATAACTCTTTTATTGCCGCCGCCTTTGATGATCTAGCAATTGAGCACAGCCCCTTAAAGGTGAAACGCCTGGGCGGCCTTGAGCCGGCCAGTGATAATGAAAAACAACTTGCGCTAGCTGCAGCAGATTTATTCTGTTCCCTAGCAGACAATCTCCAAGAAACCTTTGGGCTCAGTGTGCTTGAGGCAATGGCAGCAGAATTACCTGTTGTGGCAAGCGATTGGAGCGGTTATCGCGATCTGGTGGAACCTGGCGTAAGCGGATTTTTGATAGCAAGCGCAGATGCACTAAAAGAAGCCCCTGTAGACAAACTCGAACGGGAATATCGCTTGGGGTTAATTGATTACGACAAAATGGTGGGGCTAAGGAGCCTTGCTGTGAGCATTGATCCAGCCGCTCTTTTTCAAGCCCTTGCAATGCTGCAGCAGCGCCCCTTGCTGCGCCTCGCGATGGGATTGGCGGCTCGCCAACGGCTGGAGCAGTTGTTTAGCGCTGAGGTGGTTGCCAACCAATATCGCGCTCTATGGCAACAGCTGAAAGAGCTGCGCCAAAAAGCCGCTATAGATCAACCTCAGCTGCAGCCAGCAGCGGTGAGAGTTCCATACGGGCGCCTGTTTGCAGGCTTTGCCAGCAGCACCATGGGCACAGGGCCCTGGCAGCGCTTGAGCAACAGCACCCCAGCAACAGTTTTGCTGAGCCCTATGCAAGAGGCTTTTTGCCATTATTGGTGCGCTGATTCCCTAACCCCATTAGTTCAGTGGCTAGAAACAATCCCAATTAACAAACAATTCTCACTTAACGAACTTTCCAATAAATTCAATTCATTTAATATTAGCGCGGAGCATCAAAAACCCCTGCTTGCATGTTTAATAAAATTAGAAATAATTAAATCAACAGAGCCTGATTCAGTAGAGCTTAAGAATCAATGAGTAAACGTTTTCTATTTGTATGCTACCCAGACACAAACCATCCGATTGGCGGGGTAAAACAAATCTATCGACAAGTGGAGTTGCTTCATCGGGCGGGATTCGATGCTTGGGTGCTGCAGCAGGCGCCGGAATTTCGCGCAAATTGGTTTGATAGCGATGCGCCGGTATTAGATATTGCTAGTTACCTTGCAAGCCCACCAAATGCAGATAATGATGTAATTGTGTTACCTGAAACCTGGCTTACCAACGTGCCAAGTTATCTAGCTGGTATACCAAAAGTTATTTTTAATCAAAATGCCTTTTATACATTTGGCCTAGAGGGTAACTGCAATCCAAATACTCTTGAGCTCTATCGCCATCAAGATATCATTGGAGTAGTAACCGTGTCTGAAGATAGCCGCAGGTTTCTGGTGAATGGCTGCGGAATAGATATAAACAAATGCCATAGCGTGCTAAATGGTATTGATCCCAATCTATTTTATGTGCCAGAAATTAAAACCAGGCGAATTACATATATGGGGCGCAAACACGTTGATCACATTCGTAAAGTAGCATTAATGGCAGCTCAGCGCCCTGCATTAGCGAGATATCCATTCAGGGAATTGGGTCGTTTAAGTCATCAGGAAGTTGCCAAGGAATTACGTGAGGCGTTGGTTTTTGTTAGCAGTGGTCACCCTGAAGGTTTTGGTTTACCCCTGGCTGAAGCATTAGCCTGTGGCTGCCTAGTGATTGGCTACCACGGCCTTGGCGGACGTGATTTTGCCCTACCCCATATGCACTGCGTAGAATTTGGCGATCTTTTAGGTTTTATTGAAGCCTTAGAAACGGAAATAATGCGTTTTGAAGCAAATCCAATCGAAGTGGGTAGTGAACGCCACGCGGCAGCAAGGGCAATCCAAGAAACCTATAGCCCAGATGCAGAAAATCAAAGAGCCTTAGCCGTATGGGGAGCGTTGGCGATGGCTTAGCTACCCTATAGGATAAATTAAGAAGGAAACATATATTCTTCAGGCAATAATAAATGATCACGATGGCGGAGACTAGCCTCTATCTTGTTGGCAAAAATTACATTATTAGGCGGTAACAACTGGAAGTGACGATAGTTATGCTTTGCAATCCAATTTTCATAAAATTCAAGATCCGCTTCAGGCAGAATTTCCAACAAAATGGCCGGGCGGCGATTTAAAATGGTTTTAGCCGCGCCCTGAAGAACTTGTGGTTCAAAACTTTCAACATCTATCTTTATCAGTAGGGACAATTGCGGAGAGATAGGCTCAAGCTCCAAATGGGTATCTAGGGTTGAAACCTTTATTTTAAGAACATCCGAATGCTCTCGCCTGAATTCAGGATTTAAAGAAGCTGAGGTTTCTATTAAACAATGGCTTTGATCAGGTAGATAAAGATAGGTTTCACCAATCGAATTAGAGAGTGCATAATTATATACCTGAATTATTTCACAGCCTTCTTTGAAGTTATGCTGAGTGTTTGCGAGTAATATCTCAGCAATAAATGGCACTGGCTCAAATGCGTGCAGCACAGTTGCACCCGCTCTAGCAGCAATAAACGAATAAAAACCAGTGTTGGCACCAATATCAATAAAAGCGCAGGGTTTCGCCCCTATCAACCTTGATAAAACAAGAGGCATTGGAGCTTCATAGCTGCGCCAACCGGTATTTCGAGCTTGAACTGCTACTTGATCCCTACCATTACAAGCCTCCATTTGAATCGAAGAACGCACACCTTCATAGTCGTAGGGAATCGAATAAACCTCAGTCATTCACTCAATTACGTGTAATAGCTAACATAGACCAAAAGCTGAGGGAAGTAATCCGGCATCAACGAGAATAAGATGACTAGATTCCCTCATCCTTGAACCTTGCTAACCAGATCGGCACCGTAGCTTCAATTATCACTGTGGGCGCCTTCATCCCCCAATCAGTAAAAATCCTTAGACAAGGTGATGCTCATGCAGTGTCTTTGCGAATGTATCTCTTACTGGTAACTGCAAGTTCGCTTTGGATCTGGTTTGGGTTTGTGATCGCCTCAATACCTGTTATAGCAACAAATATAATTTGTTTACTCCTGCAATTAAGCACCCTCGGCCTCAAAGCACGAACATTGCTGAGGAAACGCTAAGTTGCTCTAATTGCATAGCAGATATATCAACACTGAAAAGATCTTTTACCCTTTGCTCACCATTGCAAGCTAAATTTTGCAGTAAACCTGGATCCGCTAATAATTGCTGTAAACATTTAACGAGGCTTGCTCCATTACCTGCTTCAAAAAGCAATCCATTTTTACCAGGTTCAATTAATTCGGCAGCTCCACCCACCCCTGTAGTGAGCAGCGCTAAACCGCTAGCCATAATTTCAGCGGCAACAATCCCAAAAGCTTCAGGATGAATCGAACCAAACACACCCACCTGGTGCAATGCCCAAAAACGCGCCAGTTGTGGCCGCGCCAATTGCCCCACAAAACGCACTGCTCCTGATAAACCGGCTTGGTTCAACATCAATTCAAGTTGCTCTCGATAACCAGTTTGAAAACTGCCGCCTGCGAAGGCTGCCTGCACCGTTATGCCTTGCTGATGCAAGGAAATAAGTGCTTCCACCACAGTGTGAGCGCCTTTACTTGCCATCATTAATCCGGCAAAACCAAGTTTCAAAGGATTTGCCGGGCTGCCCCACGCAAACCCCGCGTTAGCTAAAGCCACAGCCGCTGATACAGCTGCTGGGTGGCCGCTCACCTGAGTTCCAAATAATTCCGTGCGGGCACCTGGATACACCACAGGCGCCTGGCCCACCGGTAAACCTGCTGCCACCAATCCTTCGCGCACTGCCTTGCTCGCTGCAATCAAGTGGTAATTGGGGGCATGTGGCATTTGCTGCGGATGAAATGGAGCACTCACAAAACCCACGTGGTGCAGCACTGGAATTCCAGGCTCCAGCAGCACCGAAAGAAGTTCAACGCCCAGCAGATCAAGATTGCCCAGTAGCACTGCGTCCCAGCTAAACCTCAACCAATTTCTAAGTAGTTGAATATTGGCCTGATCGATCGAGGCCCTGATACCTGGATCTGAAAGCCCCTGCACTCCCCCTTGATAACTGCCCTTTAATTGCAAACGCCTGCATACCAATTCGCCACTGGGCCCGATGGAATTACTAGCTGCTGTGGTGCTTGGATTTAAATAGGCGGAATCACTGGTTACTATCTGCAGGTGATGGCCCCGTTGCTGTAATCCCCAAACGAAATCAGCCATGGCCCTGCCATAGCCCCCCAACTCCTGGGGCGGGTACAAGTTGGTAACAACAAGCAATCTCATCACATCAGATTACGGGTCCAGGAAGCTTCAAGCTTCAATAAACAAACCCCCCACAAATTCCTATGCAGCGCTATTGCGGGCAGCAGCTGAAACCTGAAGCCAATATTACCGTAATTGGCAGCTGCAAAGTGGGTAATTTTGTTGTTACCTTGCCCCTACTACGGGCATTAAGACGCACATATCCTGCTGCAATCATAAACTTTTGGGGTTCTGAAGCCACCCGTGATTTTGAAGAGGCGCTTTGCAATGAAGGGGTGCTCAATTCACGTATTTCATGGGATCTAGATGATTCAAATCAATTACAACTATTAGCAACGGCGGCTAAGGATAAAGGCTGCCCCGATCTTGTGATCAATTGCGATGGCTTTAATCCGCTCACCCAAGTGCTAAGCAGCTGGCTGAGGCCCACCTGGGTAGCTGGTGCATCATTAACAAGGAATTCCCGTAGCGAACTGCCCTGGGGAGATCATCCGTATCAAAGATTTTTGGCAGATCCAGATTGGGATACACCTGCTTTTCTAAACCGATATAAAGGCTTTTTTCAAACAAATTATATTGCTGAATTGCTATGCAAAATGGCATTTATTGAACCAGAAAACAATGAGCTTGAGCATATTCAACTGCCCTGGCAAATGCCTAAATTTAAAGTGCCTCAAGTATTAATACATTGCACAACCACAAGAGCAGCAAAAATATGGCCCTTTAAAAATTGGAAGATTGTGTTACATTGGTGTAAAGAAAAAAGAATTGAAGTTGGTTTAGTGGGGGCTGCACCCGCCCGGCAGGCAGAGGAATATCACTCAGGCGATGGGGAAAATCAGCTGTTAGCAGAATTTCAAAATTGTGGCACATTAGTAGATTTACGCGGTCGCACAAACCTGATTGAACTTGCTGGCGCCTCCCGCTTAGCTAAGGCAGTAATAAGTGTTGACGCAGGCCCGCTACATATAGCTGCAGCTGTTGGCACACCAGTGCTAGCAATTGTTGGCAACAATCAAGAAGGGGTTGGAGCAAGCCCGATCCGCCTATGGCTACCCCACGCCGAAAAACTTGAAAGAACAGTAAGCAGCGCCACCTGCTTTGGTTGTGAAGAACATCGCTATCGAAACGATGCCTGCACAGCCGCTAGCCATCAGTGCATGGATGGCGTGGAGCCGGAACAGGTGCTGCAATGGTTAGAACAACAACTAATAATTAAGAAGAAGAATTGATTGTCAAGTAGATCATGCTATTGTCCAAAGGTTAAAAAATTGCAAGAATCAATTAAATGAAATCGAAATGCGCGAAAGATTTTTCAATACGAGTGAAAGAATGTTCAATTCATGCGAAAATAATGAACAGAAGCCGTAAGCGGTATAAACTTGAGATGCATCAGAAACTTGGTGAAAAATTAATATACAATTTCAAGCAACCATAAATGTACATACCAAGAAAAACTAAAACTCTCTTTCGATTAATATTGCAGAAAGAACACAAAATAAGAAGCGCATGCACATTTGCCCGTAGATGCTTTAAAGACGGGCTGCCCAAAACAATAGAAAAAATAAAACAGTCTGCGGCAATAATGATAGAGCAAGATAGCAACACATACAACTACTGGTTGCGAAATATTCATCAGCCGACAATCAAAGAAAGAGAAGCAATGAAAATATGGGCAACTAATATAAAAGATACTCCTAAAATATCCATTTTACTACCAGTATATAATTCAAATCCAAAGTGGTTACACGAAGCGATCAATTCGGTGATAAATCAAATTTATCCGCACTGGGAACTATGTATCGCGGATGATGCATCAACCGATCCCAAAATAAAGAGCATCCTAGAAGCATATAGATCCAAAGACAAAAGAATCAAGGTAGTATATCGTTCAGAAAATGGGCACATATCTAAGTGTTCTAATTCAGCAATTTCAATAGCAACTGGAGAATGGTTTGGCCTTCTTGATCACGATGACCTATTAAGTGAAGATGCACTTATCTGGGTGGCTAAAGTAATAATAAAATCACCGAGGATAAAGTTAATCTATTCAGATGAAGATCAATTCCACAACAATAAAAAACATTGCAATCCATACTTTAAATCAGATTGGGATCCAATCTTAGCTGAGGGACAAAATTTATTTTCACATCTTGGAATATACAACGCGGAATTAGTGAGATCACTGGAAGGATTTCGAATCGGATTTGAAGGGAGCCAAGATTATGATCTTATTTTACGTTGCAGCGAAAGAGTAGAACGTTGCCAAATTTATCACATACCACGTATTTTATATCATATGAGAATTCACAAAGATAGCAGCTCGATGGGAGCAAAAGGATATGCCCAATTTGCTGCAGAAAGGGCACTCGGTGATCATCTAAGAAGAATCAAAATTTCAGGTAGAGTAATTGGGATGAAATTCGGATATCGTACAATTAACACCTCAGTAATATCACAATTTGTGAGTATAATAATTCCAACCAAAGACAAATTAGATCTTCTCACGCCTTGCATTGAAAGCATTCTTACAACAACTAATTACAGAAATTTTGAAATAATACTACTAAATAATGGCTCAGTAGAACGCAATTGTGTGGCTTATCTAGAAAAATTACGCCTCAATAAGCAGATAACAGTTGTAGATTGTCCGGAAATATTTAATTATTCAGCTCTCATCAATAAAGGGGCAAAGCATGCAAAGGGTGAATTTATCTTACTGATGAATAATGATGTTGTTGTATTACATCAAGACTGGTTAGAAGAATTACTTGGTTTAGCCTTAAGACCAGGCATTGGAGCAGTGGGTGCAAAACTTCTCTACCCAAATGGCAAAGTACAGCATGCAGGAATTATTCTTGGCATTGGTGGTGTTGCAGGACATGCACATTTAGGGATAGATGAACACAAGAGGGGCTATTTTTCAAGAGCAGTATTAGTACAAGAAATGTCTGCAATTACTGCAGCAGTTTTACTAGTACAAAAGCAACTATTCTTTGAAGTTGGGGGATTTAACGAAATTAATTTACCAATTGCCTTCAACGATGTAGACTTTTGCCTAAAACTAATCAATGCTGGATACAAAAATATATTTACACCCTTTGCAAGGCTAATCCATCATGAATCAGCAACAAGAGGCAGCGACGAAACACCAGAAAATGCAATACGATACAAAAAAGAAGAAAGATGGATGCAAAATCAATGGGGAGATTTACTACATAATGATCCTTCATACAATCCGAATCTCAGCCTAGAATCGCACAATTTTGAGATTAGCCCTAAACCAAGACTGCTTCGTTTTCAGAAAGAATTAGGCGAATAGACATAATATATCAACAAACAAAAACAATTTTGTGTATTGGCTGGCACACCGGATTTAACATAGGCTATTGTTCTAGGGCTTGGCAGATAAATTTTCAAGATGCGAACTTTAAACAACATCTCCATTGAGCCAAATATAGCGCCGGGTATTGACCTGCTCCCCATAATTGGAGAAACCGCTTGGCATGAGGTAACCGTTGATCCATCGATAGTTGAAGTAAGCGAAGAACATTTCAAACAATTGTCAATAGATCTTAAAGAATATGGGAAGTTAAAACCAAAGCTAAAAATCCTCGAGGTTGCCGCCTATTCTCATATAACTGGGTATCTACTCGCCTCAAAATTAAATGCAAAAGTTACGTTATTTGATGTTTCGTCTGCGACACTACGATTAGGCCGTGACATTGCCAATGAACGCGGGTTACCAAGCGGAGATGTGCGACGAGTTGCCGGAGATTTTCACCAATTACCATTTAACGACTGTGAATTTGATGTGGTATATATCTCTTCAGCATTGCACCATACTTGGCGTTGGCATTATGTATTAGCTGAATTACTGCGAGTAACGCAAACCGGTGGACTTCTAATACTTGAAAATGAACCATGCAGGCGGGAACTCTGTTTTTACAGATTCAGAACAAATAGGTGTGATAACTTCACAGAAACTGAAGCGTGGCTTGATAAGCAAGGGCTACTCCGCACGGTGGCGGAGCCATACCTGGGCAGCCGCAATGAGCAACTATTTGGGATGACGGAGAATCAAGAAATACCGCTAGGTGATTTGCTAGAACAACTAATAAAAAATAATGAATTGCTCTTTCTTAAAACAACCCCGCAAATATGCATGGGAACATTAGAAAATAGTTTAGATAACACATTGCTCGACAAGTGTGTAAAATCCTCCTTGGATAATTTTGCCTATCTAATGCAAGAATATTTTAATCAAGCAAGAGAAAAAACGATGGCATTAAATAAATGCTTTAATAGAATACTACCAGACATAGAAAATGTTAATTCAATGATAAAGAAAATATCAGATTTGATAAATAAATCAGCCTATGGGCAAGGAAAGCTAATGTTTGCCGCCTCGCAAAATACAACGAATGAATCAATTAAGCATCTATCGGAACGCATGAAGCCCTTTTTTAGTAAAGATGCAGCATTGCAGCAAGATCTTGATCGAAGCACTCTCTTTGGCGCATCAGTTAAAATCATAGTACGTAAAGGAAGGCATTCCAAGGCAAATAACATACAAGCAAATTATCCACACCAAATGGATGACGGAGTGCAATTAATGTTTAAACAAAACCTGCTTAAGGTAATGGATCCAAAAAATTCAATGCTGCCAAATATGCAGCGCGGAAATATCGACAATATTATTCATGCACTCGGAGATGATTGGAATGTTACAACAAACAAAGATAGCATTCGCGTGGCAACTCCAAGTGTTGTAAATCCAGTAGTTTTAACTCCTTCATTACATGGGCATGTTGTAGTTTTTGCAAGAGTATATGGAGTAGCCGGGAAGCAACCATGGACATTATGGCTTACGATTGATGGTGAGAAACGAGCTAATTTATTGTTTGAAAATAGTATATCAGGGCTTTTAGTTGCCTCAGTATCAAATGCAATTGGTCCGATACAGATTAAATTTGAAACAGTTTATGATCATGATTCTGAACAACCACATTTCAATCTTTCACATATTGGGGCAATCATGGTACCGGACCATTCACAGACAAATTGATAGATATTATATACAATAAGAACGAAGATCAACCTGTGGATTGGGTCTTTATTTGCGAGCAATAAAAACAAAGCAGCCAGATATATGCTGACCGATAATACCCGCCATTGGATTTGATATAAAACAACAGCTGGAAGAAGAAAAACCAGCACGCTGAATCTCATCAAGTATATTCCAGCCGAATGAATGAAATACCAAAGCGCCTTCTTCTGGCCGCAATGGATCGCCGTGATATTCAGGCGGATTCAAATGATGAATTACTTCCCCCGTTGAAAGCAAACTAGCCCTCGTAGTTACATCAGCTTGATTCCAATAGAATGGGCAGGTAAACAAATAAACACCACCAACGAGAAGAATGCGACAAACTTCTCGCAATGATGCACGATAATCTGGGATATGTTCTAATACTTCACAACTAACTACTACATTAAAGCGTGCATTTGGAATAGCAATATTTTGGAGATCAATATGAGGAATTGGCCAAAAAGTATCTTCATTAGCTGGGCTGTAACATGTAGAGAGCGCATAAGGATAACGCCCTCTTATCTCCAATGCTAATGAGGAAAAGGGCTCTGCTACCAATATCCTTAATAACTCTGGGTTTTCTACACTGCGTGCATATAAAGATAAGCATTCCAAAATAGCTCTTTGATTTGCAGCAAGAGAGCGATAAATTGTATGCAAAGACCGAAACACACCATCTGATTTATCATATTGCCAAATTAATGAACTTGAAGCATCAGAGCCATGCCATAATGAGGAAAATGTATATTCCTCTGATGAAAAAGATAATTTTTCATGAAGGGTCTGATCATATATCGAACGAGCAACAACTTCACGTTTGAACTGTGCTGGGCTATGCAAAGACAACAGATAAGGAGTATATGCAAAAGTGCTGCTAATGGTCTCTGGAAAAAAATAATCAGATAGCCAACTAAAACTATCTGGAAAACTACTCTTACTGTTCGAGTTTGCCATAACAACCAAAGAACAAAAATAATTATTATTTAGTATAACCCAGTTAAGAGCTGCATTCGATACTGATAATAATTTATAAATCTAGTAAAACTAACTAAAACGCAGCTAATTCAATTAGCAGCCAACACCCTTAACGAAGGATTCGCCAAAAACTTTCTTGCTGAGTTTATCCTTAAGGATAAACTTTGTTTTACCTGCATAAACCCACTTGCCGGTTTCTACCCTTCCTGAACTTCCGCCCTCAGCAAACAACTTTTCTGAAATACCATCAACACTAGTGATATAAATACTTACCGCCTTGGCAGTGGGATCAACCTTGGCTAAGTTCCACTCGGCTACAACCTGTAAAGGAGCTTTGCATGAACTTGTTGTGTTAGGAGTTAATTGAATAGGACTCTGCTGAGTTGAAGAGTCTGCGGAGTTACCAGGTTTTTCCTTAGTGTTAGTGCAAGCAATAATTAGAATTGGTAATAGCAGTAAAGCACCCTGTTGAAGAAATTTGCTCATGAAGGGGATTGGGAAAGCTTTATAATATTACACTAAATTGGGTAATTTGAATACAGCCACAAATAGGGGTGGCCGTTTAAAGCCATAGAGAATCTAACGGGCCGAAACCTACCGCTAGATAAGGTCTCCTATTTACACAAAGATAAGGGATATCTAATACCTTTCACGTTTAAGCTAATATCACTCAGGATACTGCTAAGGGTATTATAAGATGCCACCGGACCCCATTCTTGTCGTGCAAACTCATAGCCATTAATTCTTATTTTCTTCCATAAATTAATATCGGTATAAAGATTAAAGACCTCCTGCGCAAATAACTCCGGTGAATCTGCGGCAACAATATTTTGATAATGATTTAACCCCATACCCTCAATAGCAAGATTAGTTGCAACAACTGGCAATCCAGAAGCCATAGCTGTGCCAATTTTACCCTTTATACCAGCTCCATACCTAAGTGGAACAATAGAAATCCGAAAACTATTGAAATAAGTTTGAATATCCTTCACATACCCAACTATTTTCACATCCTGACAATTTAATTGAAGTATTTCAGGAGGTGGATTGCTTCCTACTGCATAAAAAGCAATTCCTGGAAGCAATGTTCGAATTATGGGCATTATGGATTCAACAAAATACTTTACAGCATCTATATTGGGAGTATGCTGATAGCCTCCAACAAAAATAATATCTTTTCTATCTGCAAAATTATCGGGTGAATCGTATGAATTCATGATTAGTGGGAAAACACGTAGACATGAATCAGGCAATTGTGGGCGAAGAAGTTCTAATTCGGCACTACTTCTAAGAATAGTTGCATCAACAGCTTGAATCGACAGCATTTCTAATTCCTTCATATCTTGAGCTAGCTGAAACTTCTCTGGATCATTAAAGAGTTCAGCCTCTCGCAACATTCGCAAATGATGCATATCACATGTTTCATAAAGAAGTTTGGCTCGATCGCAATACTGCCTTACTAAATGGATTTCACGCTGAACAACAGTTGGTCGGATAAAAAATACGAGATCATATCTATTTCCAACTTCCTCTAGGTGCTGCTCAACAGATGTTATATATGGGGCATATAAAACCTCAATGCCAACGCGTTGCAGATCTACAGTATAATCTGGCATATAAAGGAAATTATCTTCAGGAATAAAGGTAACCTGAAAATCCATTTCTCTAAGAAGTAACATTAGGTTAAGTGCGATTACAGAACCAGCATCCTGATCAGGTGTTGGCGTGCAATGATCAAGAACCAAAACGCGCCTAGTAGCCCTTCGATCTGTAGCACAATCAAGATCTTCACCATTAGGCTGATAATTATCTAGAACGTGCTTCCAACGCTGATACAGCTTCTTCGTATTCTCGATTTGATAAGATTTCACACCACTTAAAACATCAGTTCCAGATGTTGTGCCTTCAAAGTGAACAACTTTTGAAAGAGGCTGGTAAATTACTCGATATCCTAAATTTCTAATTTTTAAGGCGATATCACAATCTTCACAATAAGCTGGATTGTAGTATTCATCAAATCCTAAAAGTTGTTCAAACAAAAATTTCGGTATCATAATTGAAGCTCCTGAGCAATAATCTACTTCCCTTGCATAATTATACTTAGGTAAACTAGCGTCTTGATATCTACCATAATTCCAAGCGCTTCCATCCTTCCATACGATTCCGCCAGCTTCTTGCAATACACCGTCGGGATATAAAAGCATTGATCCCACAAGCCCTGTTCCCGGGAAATCTTTAAATGTAAGAAGCAATGCCGCCAACCATCCAGGACATACTTTGGTATCATTATTTAGAAAATAAAGATATTCCCCTAAAGATTCAGCTGCTCCGTTATTGCAGGAGCTAATGAAGCCCTGATTAACCTTATTTTTTACCAACTTAATCCCCTTTACAAACTTATTTAGAATTTCAGCAGACAAATCAAGGGAGCAATCATCAACCACTATGATTTCAAAATCTGGACATTCTGCACTGTTTACTTGAATCGATTTCAAACAATCCATCGTGAACTTAATATTGCCAAAAATTGGAATTATAATTGAAATTTTTGGCTGATCTAAACAGACAATATGAGTAAAGTCAATATCCTCAAAATCTTCAGTATCTGTAATTAGCAAGGAATCGCTTGCTTGATCCAACCCAATATTTTTTGACTCCTCTGTTTTAACAGGTTCTGCAAATATATTGGATTTAGGGATAAAAGTTGGTAATATCTTATTTAAGATACTTTTATGCGACAACCTTAAGGATTCACTTTTTATAAGTCCTAAATAGACAAGTTTTAATTCCTTAAAAAGGAAATCGGCATATTTTTTTTGTTGTAATTGTGGAGTAGATAGCCAACGGGCTAGCTCGCGCCAAGGAAGCGTTAATTTCCATGAATTGCTACTAACAAGCGCTTGAATGCGGTTTTCATAGGAAATTAAACTTGCTTCTAAACTGAGAATCCTTAAACCATGCCTAGCATTATTTTCTTTTGTATTCTTTAGTTCAAGATCTAAGCCTTGTGCCCATTTGATTGCTTCCTCATGCGCTTTTGTTATTCCTTCAAAATTTTCTTTTGTATTCTTTAGTTCA
>Ga0247844_1003948_pt1 | contig 20728 bp, 22 predicted proteins | sample LaCtaG_FD_192421 | JGI IMG/M metagenome (GOLD analysis project Ga0247844, IMG submission 192421) | Freshwater microbial communities from meromictic Lake La Cruz, Castile-La Mancha, Spain - LaCruzMarch201714.5m_1 | ecosystem: Environmental > Aquatic > Freshwater > Lake | place: Spain: Castile-La... | reverse complement strand
AAATATCACTGGCGAAGCTGTGCGTTGGTAAAAATATCACTGGCGAAGCTGTGCGTTGGTAAAAATATCACTGGCGAAGCTGTGCGTTGGTAAAAATATCACTGGCGAAGCTGTGCGTTGGTAAAAATATCACTGGCGAAGCTGCGTATATTTCAAAAAAGCAAATAGATAGATCTTTTTGAGTTGATGATTTCATCCCTTCTATGCAGGAGGAGTTAATACATCAAAAGAATATGCAAAGATCCTGCAGCTTTTGAATGGTTAAACTGAGCACACGAAATTTATCATTTCATAAAAGATGGGTCAGCAAATCAGTAAATTAAAATTGATTTTCGATGTTCGGCCCATTCATTCTGATTTTCTTTCATGATGGATTGATAATCTTCTTCTGAACCATGGTTTTCTACCCAGTGGCGCAGTTTATCTGTGCCATTGATAAGATCTACTGGAGACTTATGAAATTCATATTCATATGGAGGCACTTTCCATTTAAATTCAGAACCCAATTCTTGATACATTTCACGTAAAAGATATTGGCACAAACGCCAAGGCTCAAATGTTTTTCGATCAGTGACATGAATCTGATATCCACCACAAGGTTTACCTTGGTGTTTTTGAAAAGTAGGTAAGAAGACTAGAGGACGAAGGACAAAACCAGTGAGAGCGGCCTTGGCGAGAATAGGTTTAAGTTTTTCATGGAATCCAAATGATTCAATCTTTGGATGGCCAATGATTTCTAGAGAACGAGTTGTGCCTCGGCCTTCAGAAATATTACAGCCTTCATAAAGAACGGTTCCAACAAATGTATAGGCAGCTTCAACTGTTGCAAGGTTTGGTGATGGGAGTACCCAAGGAAGACCCGTGTCTTCGTAAGACATCTCACGTTTCCAATTTTTCATTTCTATAACTGTGAGTTTGCACTTTTTATTATCGGACCAATATTTTTGGTGCATCTTTGCGACTTCGCCCATCGTAAGGGCATGGCGAACTGGCATTGGGTGACGTCCAACAAATGAGGCATAGTTTAGATCAAGAATATTTCCTTCTTGAGTTACGCCGTTGATCGGATTCGGACGATCGAGAATCACAACCTCGATGCCTTTTTTGCTACAAGCTTCCATGAGGAGGGTCATGGTGTAGATGTAAGTATAAATTCGAGTGCCCACGTCTTGCAGATCTACAAAAATATGATCCAGGCCCTCAAGCATTTCGTCAGTGGGTATACGAGTTTCCGAATAAAGTGAATAGACTGGAAGCTTAAAAAATGGATGTACGTAGTGAGTGCTCTCGACCATGTTGTCTTGTACATCAGTCACAAATCCGTGTTGAGGTCCAAAGATTTTCACCAGACGTGGACCAAATACACGCTGGATTGCTAAAAGTCCGTGTTCAAGGTCTTTGGTGACTGAAGCACTATGACACAGATACCCAATACGGCCTTTAAATTGGGCCTGAAGGGTCTTGTCAGAAATTAAACGCTCTAAACCGGTAGCAACAGTAGACATAGATTCTCCCTAATGATTGATTAATTCTAGAGTTGTCTTTGCTCTCAGGCAACGAGAGAAAATTGTCATTTTTTTGGCATGAACAAATGAAAGCAGAAATGTTAGAATTTTTAGCACATAGATAAATGAGAGGGGCCAATGAAGCAGTACCACGATCTTATGCAAAGGGTGCTTACTGAAGGTGTAAAAAAAGAAGATCGTACAGGCACAGGAACATTATCTGTTTTTGGTCATCAGATGCGCTTTAATCTCAATGAAGGTTTTCCTCTTATCACGACAAAAAAAGTGCACATGAAATCCATCATCCATGAGCTTTTATGGTTTTTACAAGGTGATTCAAATATTAAATACCTTAAAGAAAATGGTGTTTCGATTTGGAATGAATGGGCCGATGAAATGGGGAACCTAGGGCCCGTTTATGGCGTTCAATGGAGAAGTTGGAAAACTCACGACGGAAAAACGATTGATCAAATTAAAAATCTAATCGATCAGATCAAAAAAAATCCAGATTCAAGACGTCTGATCGTTTCAGCATGGAACGTTTCAGATGTTGATAAGATGGCCTTACCTCCATGTCACATGATGTTTCAGTTCTATGTGGCCAATCATAAACTTTCTTGTCAGCTTTATCAGCGTTCGGCCGACATCTTTTTAGGCGTACCATTTAACATCGCTAGTTATGCTTTGTTGACTCATATGGTGGCCCAGGTTTGTGGTCTTGAAGTGGGTGATTTTGTGCACACATTTGGTGATGCTCACCTTTATACAAATCATTTTGAGCAAACTCAGATTCAATTAGCGCGTACTGGATTTCCTCTTCCGAAAATAAAGATTAACCCAGAGGTAAAAGACATCTTCGGCTTTAAGTTTGAAGATTTCGAATTAGTGGGCTACGAGTCCCATCCTCACATTAAGGCCCCTGTGGCGGTATAAAATGAGAATTTCCCTAATCGTAGCGAAGGCCGAAAACAATGTTATAGGTGTCGCTAACAAGTTGCCTTGGCATTTAAAAGAAGACCTTCAGAATTTTAAACGTCTAACTATGGGGCACCATATGCTCATGGGAAGAAAGACCTTTGAGTCCATTGGGAAACCTCTTCCTGGGCGCATGAGCCTTGTGGTCTCAGGTGAGCCTAAAGCAAATACTGAAAACGTTTATTGGTTCAACTCTATTTTTCGCGCCATTAAACAGGCCGAAAGAAATGGTGAATCAGAATTGTTTATTATTGGGGGAGAGAAAATTTTTAAGTACGCTCTCTCATTAGTGGATCGAATCTACCTTACTGAAGTAAAAGCATCTCCCAAAGGGGATGTCTTTTTTCCGTCACTTTCAATCAAGAACTGGAAAAATGTTAGTGAACAACACTTTACTAAAAACGCTGAAAATGATTTTGATTTTACGATTTCAGTTTTAGACCGGAAGTAACTTAAATCACGGCATATACAAATTTATCTTAAAGACTCTAGTTTTTTTCAGGTTGTCTGAAGGTTCTCTGAGGTCCAAAATTTACTCTCAAAGACAATATGGGGAGGTTCTTGGATGTTAAAGAAAATATTCCTTTTTATTCTCAGCAGTCTGATGGTGATGCATTCTCATTTTTAGATGAAAAGACCCGCACCTTACGAATGAGAGGTCAATGGTCATTTAAAAGTTCGCTCAAACGATGGAACATACCTGTGAAATTTTTAGGACGGCGTTTTATCCAGAGAAAATCTGGCCGATCTTGAGAAATCCATCTACCACCAATGATTTGGTTTTGGGAGTCAAGTTCCAGGGTGTATTCGTACGAACGAAATGTTCTTTTTTGATCATTCGTTTGAAGAATAGGTCCCCAACTTTTTTCAGGAACCGTATTCACATAACTGATTCTGGTGCCGACATGTAGGACACGAACTGTATTTGGAACAGACAAATGTTCCGGTGGTAAATGGTCTTGAAGAATTTGAGACTCATACGAGATAATCGGATGATTCCATATTTCTTTGAATCGTTTAATATCGGCGATGATCGCCACTTTATCGACACCAACTTTATTGGCCAAGGTCATGTGAAATGTTCCTGCATTAAGATCTTCTTTGCAATCATCAGTGTCACACATCGTAGTTTCTTGGGCGTAATAAAAACTTAAGAGTGCTTTGATATCTGAGGATCCAAAAGGAATACGAATCCCATCAGGGTTGAGTAAAATTTTTGGAAGTGGCTCTTTATGATGAATGGAGGCCAAGGCCCAGCCATGACAAATTCCTGTTCGAAAACTTGCCGTGGGGTTGGCAAGTGAGGCGACTTCTTTTTTTAAGCTGTATCCATAATCTCCTACAAAAAGATCATATTTTTCCGCTGGTGAAAGAGTACTTAGTTGTTTAATCGAAAGACCTGCGATGTCAGCTTTTTCTGGGGAGTGGAGGTTAAATCCTGTTGGGGCCTCAGCGTTCCAGCGATAATTAATTCCACCACGGCGAAGTGGCCAGTAGTCACTGGACCAATTTTTATTTTTATCCGAGACTTCGCCTTCTAGAGGTAATTCCGAAAAACGTGTGTTCATTTTTTTGTCAAAAAGTAACGTACGAGAAACACCTGACATGCCTGCTGCATGGGATACTTCATGTTGTTTTTCACCACACGCAGTGATTAAGAAACATATAAAAATAATAAAAGGCCATTTAAGCATTTGAATCCCCTTAGAATCAAAATGTTGTCACATATTTGACTTCTTTTCCAAGAGGGGGGCACTATGAATTAAGGATAACTTGAGTTCAGTGCTTAACTTGAAGTTCATTGAAGGGAGCACGCTTTCTATAGGGTCTCTGCGAGGGAAGCCTCAAATGGCGTTAATTACTTAAAGATTTTTTCTTTTATTCTATCGAGTAAAGATGGTTCACAATCATTAATGTTCATGGTTAATCCAGATCCCAGCTGAGAGCCACAATCCGATAATCTCACATCTGCTAATGCAGCATCAAAGTTCGCTTTAACGCCGACTCCTTGTTGAGCATGTTCTTTCCAGTCCAAATAAAATTCATAATACATAGAAGTCGCAGTTGCTATAGATCTAGATATGATCGAAGGATAACCTTTGTCTTTTAAGTTGGCGGCTATCATGGCCCTAGGCCAGTAATGATAACTTTTTTCTTTTTTTACTGCTTTAATATGGCCTTCTGGTATTAAGGTTGCGTTAGGGTATTTTTCTTTAATAAGATTTTTCATACCTCCGGCCTGACCCCATCTTTGTATGATTTGTAGCATCTCAGATGAAACTTTTCCCTTGAGCTTAGAGCTAAAGCTTGAAAAACCTGCAAAACCAATTTCACCAGCTGTGATGATATTGATCGCCAAAGTTTTATCGTTATTTGAAGCATCTAAAATGATATCAAAAATGGAATCCTGAGTGAGAATAACCTCTCCCTTCTGAACTTTTTGTAACACTTCATCTATTTTACTAATGGCCTTTGAATACTTCTGATCTTTGTCCTCAGAGAATTGACGAACTAAAAAATTCTCCCCCATTGTGCAAGAACCTGCGGCCGCTCCAGCTTCGCCCTCATTACAATCGGGTGAACCAATTTCAAATACATCTTGTACGACTTCCTGACATAATTTATCAGCAAAAATGTATTTTAAATTTTCCTCACAATCTTTTAACAATGCTTCATTAATGCTTTCAAATCGATTTTTTTTAGGTTGATCACAGGCAACCGCTGTCACCTCTACACCTTGATCCATATTCTTAATGAGATTTCCTAAATTTTCTTTATTCTCATTTTTAAAATAACCTTCCAAAAGTGCTTTTGCGGCCTTTTCATCTATTAAAGTAGGGGAAGTGTCTTGGGCAAAACTGACAAAGGAAATAACAAATAATAATAAAAGTGGCATAAGCTCTTATCGTCCATTAGGCAGGACGACCTTAATAAAAAATACAAAAAAAATTAAAATCATGAGAGGTTTTAGTTATTTAAGTGTTTCCGGTAGGTTGTGGATTTAGTAACCTAGTCATTGCTCCTCAGGCCATTCCTATTAGGTAGGCCATGGCATAAGGAGAAAAAAAAGAAAGGACAGAAATGAAAATTAATCCTGAATTAGACTTATTCCTTGAGCGAGTTGTAGATGTCCCCGTTGAGCTTGTGTGGAAAGCATGGACCACTCCTGCTCATTTGATGGAATGGTTTTGTCCTCTACCATGGAAAACAGTTGAGTGTGTTATAGATTTAAAACCAGGCGGTTTATTCAGTACAACGATGAAATCACCTGAAGGTCAGACTTTTCCAAATATCGGTTGTTATTTAGAAATTATCGAACATAAAAAACTCGTTTGGACCGATGCACTTCTTCCAGGTTATAGGCCAGTTAGTCAACCAGTATCAGGGGCCGGAATGTTATTTACAGCGATTCTTTTATTGGAAAAACACGGCCAGGGAACAAAATACACAGCGATTGCTTTACATAAAGATTCTGCCGATCGAGAAAAACATGACCAGATGGGGTTTCAGGTTGGATGGGGAACTGTTCTTGACCAGTTAGTTGCCTACATTAATACTTCCATGAAGTAGGAATAATATATTTAACCTGACAGAAATTCCAATCCCTATGATTCACTAACCCATACGCTCTGTGTTTAATGATGGTGTTTCATGTCATTTTTTTATTTGATAAAATGAAGAATAATATTTGAAAAACTTTTGCGTTACGGTTTGTCTAAGCTAATATTCGCTGATGAGAAACCTGATCGTCTTAGTTGTATTTGCTGTCTCTTTTACTGTGGATATCGTTCTAGATTTATATGAGGGAATTCCTTTGTCACATATTTGGCATGAGGGTGCATTGTTTCTTCTCGCTATCGTGTCAATCGCTTGGCAAATTCGGGTTATTTTTAAAAAAAATATTCACATTACTTCACTGCGCTCAGAGCTTTTAGAAACTAAAAAGTCATACCAGGATTGGAAAGAGAAAACCCGGGCCAGCGCTTTGAAAGTGGGTGACCTGATTGAAAATGAATTTGGTCTATGGCATTTGTCTCAAAGTGAAAAAAATGTAGCACTTTTGTTGATTAAGGGGTTTTCGATGAAAGAGATTGCTAATATTCGTAAAACTCACGAGAAGACAGTGAGACAGCAGGCCACAAGTGTCTACAAGAAGTCCGGCCTTTCGGGACGGCAGGAATTAGCGGCCTTTTTTTTAGAAGATTTGCTTAATCTTCCTGGGCAAGATCAGTAAGGCGTTTGTCTGATTGTAACAATCTTATAATCTTTTGATAATCAATACCTATAAATTGGATTCAAAGGAGTCTCCTTATGATTTGGTTGCCGCGGCTATTTATTCTCTTGATAAGTTTTTCCATTTTAAAGAATGTTCAGGCCGAAATTGCACTAAAAGATCTTGGTTTAACTCAAAGTGAAATCGTCCTGAATCCCAAACAAATAAAAGAACAAAAAACATTAGAATCTAGACATAGCATGTTAAAAACTCATGAGGTTTTAGGCCTTACAACATTGGGTCTTATGACAGCAACAATGCTGACTGGCGGCGGTGCTTTAGATAGTAACACTCATATGTATTTAGGCATGGCGACTGGAGCACTTTATTTTACGACGGCCTATTTTTCATTAACTGCACCTAAACCAAAAGGAATTAAAGAACGAGGAAATATTGTTTGGCATAAGAGACTTGCATGGATTCATTTTCCGGCCATGATCCTAGCACCCATCCTTGGTTATATTTACAAAAAAAATGAAGATGATGGAAAAAAAAGTTCATCTTTAGTTAAACAACATCCCACTATTGCAGGTGTTGGATTTGGGGCATTTGCTCTTTCAGCTGCATTAATGACCATTGAATTTTAATAAGGACTAATTATGAAACTGATCATGGGGATACTTTTACTTTTATCACTTCAAGTTGAGGCCAAGGAATATACTCTCTCCCAAGCAAAAGCTGAATATACGGTTAAACATATTTTTAAAACGGTTAAGGGTCAAAGTAAGGACATAAAAGGTAAGATGGTTTGTGAGAATGAAACGTGTGAGTTTCTTATCGCCATAACTTCAAAAAGTTTTATTTCAAGTGATTCAAATAGAGATTTGAATATGCAGACCATACTTGAAGTAACGAAGTTTCCTTTAATTACGGTGAAAGGTAGTCTACCTGAGAGTGATCTTTCAAAACAACAATTTGAAGTAAAATCATTGGTAAGTTTTCATGGAATTGAAAAAGAATACCTGATTAAAATAACTAAGGGCCGGCCTTCTGAGGGTAGTTTAACGGTTCTTTTAGAAGATCATAAGATTGAGAGACCAAGTTTGTTGATGGCCAAAATTGATAATGAAGTTCCGATCTCATTTAGTGTTGATTGGAAGGAATAATTTTATAAAATATCAGCTTTTGATTGTTTTGCTTCTCATTTTTATTCCTGCGGCCAAAGCGCAGGAATTTCAACATCTCGTTGGTGAATATCCTTTTGCGACTTCGATAGAGTTGGATACGTTATATTCAAAAATAATAACAACAAATACAGTTTCAGCTTCTCATCACTCTCGGAGATTTAAAAATTCAAAGGTTGGAGTTTTTGGCCGCTATTTTGAATTGGGTAATGCTAAAAAAGAATATGCCCATTTTTATAATATCCAGTTTGGAGGAAGTTATCGTCATTATTTTAAAGATGAGAAGTCATTAGGTGTTATGGCCTCCTTTGGGAGCTCAAGTGATAGGCCATTTAAAAATGGTAGAGATGGCACGATTCTTATTAATTCAACATATCAGCTTAATGAGAAATGGGTTTTATTAGGAAACTATTCCAATAATAGGACATTTTTAAACAATATTCCTCTGCCGGGTTTTATCTATGTTAAAGATCAATCTCGTGAGAAAAGCGTCATGTTGGGATTTCCTTTTATCTATATTTTGAAACCATTTTATAACAATATATTTTCTTTTAAATATTTAGGCATTCTTCCCTATAATCATAAATTCAGAGTTCTCTATAATGATCTTTCTATCTTTAAACCCTATTTAGGGTTTGAGCAGGGACCTCTTGTGTTTTTTGATTCATATCGAATAGAGAATAATCTCAGAACTTTTTGGTTTGAAAGAAAATCGATGTTAGGGTTTGAGAAATCATTTGGCCCATTTTTAAAAATTGATTTTCAATCTGGAAATTCATTTTCTCGAGAATATTTTAATGCTCGCTCTTTTGCTCGACGCCATACACAGGTTAAAAAGATCAATGATGGGATGTATGTTTCACTTAGTTTAAAATCAAGTTTTTAAAGGATAAAGATGAGTGCTTTTTTATATTTAACTTTAGTCATTTTTTCACAAAAATGTTTTAGCATAGGGATAGATGAGATCACTACTTTGGCCATTGATAGATCGTCCTCCTTATCAGCGCAGGAGATGGAGCAGAGGGCCCTTCAAAGTGAAGCTGTCCTAAAAGGGCGCTGGCAAAATCCACAGATGATGGGTCAATTTGGCTCTTTAAAATCTGGAGACAGTAGGGGAGCCACGATGGAGGTGAGTTTTACTCAGCCAGTTCCTTTATCGAATAAATTTTCTTTACGTAAAGAAATAACTCTAATGGCCTTAGAGAATCAAAAAAAACAAACGGATTTTTTCAAAAAATGGGTATCTCATCAGGCCATTCTTGCCACTTGGAAAGCTTATGTTTCAAACGAGCTTCTTAAGCATGGGATCGAAAGAACAAAACGTTTGGCACTTGTTAAAAAATACTTGGAAACAAGAGCAAAGGTTACAATCAGGCAAAGGGTTGAGCTCTCTATTATTACAAGTATGCTTTATCAGTTAGAAAAAATGCAGGACATGAAAAAATATGACTTTGAGATTTCGAAAAAAGATTTAGTGTTTTGGATAGGAAGGGATTTAAATGAATCTGAAATACCTTTTTCATTACCGGAAAAGTACAGGTTCATTGAAGATAATAAGCTTGATACACAAATGGATATTGAACTGGCACACGCCAAAAATATCGTTAAGATAGCACAAATAGATTCTGAGCTCGCCTCAAAAGAAAGAAGGCCGGATCTTTTTTTAGGTGGAGGGTATCGCATGGAGAATGTTACACCTCAGAACCATTTTTCTTACGCTATTGTAGGTCTAAATATCCCGCTATGGGATACGGGATCAAATCGTCTAGAGGCCGCTAGGGCACGAGAAAGTAGAGATCAAAAAAATCTTGAAGAAATGGAACGAAAACTTGTTTTAAAACAACAAAAACAAATAGAACTCGTTCAGCTGAGTATTGAACAATTAAAAAGATTCCCGAAGAAATTTATTCATTTAAATGAGCAAGCCATTAAAGAAGCTGAAGTTGGATTTCGTCAAGGCCTACTTGATGTGAATACATTTCTTCTTGCTGAAACTCAATCTCATGAAGTGATTGATCAGGTCTTTTTATCTTGGCTAAGTTATCTTGAAAACCTTAGTTCTCTACAACTAATGAAAGGTGAGGAACTAAAATGGGAACTAAAATAATGAAAACTTCTTTGTTAGATAAAATGATTGACTGGTCTCTTCAAAATAAGTTTTGGGTTATTTCATTAACGATACTTTTTATCTCGGCAACTGTTTATAAAGTATCTGACCTTACAGTTGATGCAGTTCCGGATATTACTAACGTACAAGTTGTGATCAATACCAAAACATTGGGAATCGATCCGGAAAAAGTTGAACTTACGGTTACTCAGCCCATCGAATATGAAATGATGGGCATTCCCAATCTTCATGATATGCGATCGATATCCAAGTTTGGTCTTTCTCAAGTGACTCTGATTTTTGAAGATGGAGTTGACATATATTGGGCAAGACAACAAGTTTCTGAAAAACTACAATCCGCGATTGCACAACTTCCTGAAAAAATCCAACCAGAACTGGGCCCCATTTCTACAGGTCTTGGTGAAGTGTATATGTACTCTTTAGGCCTAAAAGAGAATTCTCCATATCTTCAGAAGTCACATAAAGAACAAATGTTATATTTGCGAGAAATTCAGGATTTTCAGATTCGGCCGCAGCTTAGAAAAATAAAGGACGTTGCCGATATCGATTCTAATGGAGGTCTTAAAAAAGAATTACACATTAATATCAATCCACAGTTATTAATTAAATACGGTTTAACAATTGATAAGGTTAGACAAAAACTACAAGGACTTGGTGAAAGTTTTGGCGGAGGAAATGTCGAAATTGATAAAGAGGCGCTTATTATCAAAGCAACTACTGCTCTTGATAAAGAGTCCGATTTTGAATCAATCAGTCTTGCCCAGAAATATAATGGGTCAAGAGTCATACTAAAAGACATTGCGTCAGTTTCAGTTGATGCTGCTCCTCGATTTGGAAGTGCGACATTTAATGGTAAGGAAACAGTTTTAGGTACTGTCCTTATGAAAAATGGTGGAAATGGAAGAACTGTAAGTTTAGTGGTCGAAGAGAAAATCAAGTCGATTCAGATACCAGATGATGTTCTTGTCACGAAACTTTATTCACGTGGTTTTCTTGTTAATTCAACATTAAAAACAGTGATCAAAAGTTTAGCCGAGGGGGCCACCCTTGTTATTATTATTCTTCTTCTTGTTTTGGGACATTTAAGAGCGGCCTTAATCGTTTCAGTCATTATTCCACTTTCAATGTTAGGTACAACTTTTGGGATGCAGTTTTTTGGTATTTCAGGAAATCTGATGAGTCTTGGGGCCATCGATTTTGGTCTTGTTGTTGATGGTTCCGTTGTTTTGGTAGAAACCTTAATTGCAAGTTTTTACGGCCTTAGCGATGAAGAAAGGGCCCATTTTAACAAAGATCAAATTGTTTCCATGAAGGCAAAACAGGTCATGAGACCAGTTGTTTTTGGTCTCTTGATGATAATGTTTGTCTATTTACCCATTATCTTACTCGAAGGAGTCGAGGGAAAAATGTTCCGGCCTATGGCATTCACTGTTCTCATGACCCTAGGGTGGTCATTACTTCTCACTATTTTCCTTGTACCTGTTTTAGTCTCCATTTTTGTCAAAATACCTGAACACAAACAAAATGAAGATCATGATACTTTTGTCTTTAAAAAGCTAAAAATGATCTATCGGCCTGTTTTATTGAAATTTATCGATAGACCCAAGTTTCTTATGGGAGCAGGGATTATTCTTGCCATCATAAGCTTAATAACTTTCTTTCAGTTAGGTTCTGATTTTATTCCTCAGTTAGATGAAGGTGATCTTGTTGTGAACTTAACTCGAAATTCAAAAATATCTTTGACCGAATCATTAATAGAACAAGAAAAAGTCGAAAAAAAGATCGCCCGTCTTCCCGAGGTTGATTATGTTTTTTCTCGTTTAGGAACTCCTGAATCAGCAACTGATCCTATGGGTGTTCATTTAGCCGATACATTTGTTATCTTAAAAAAAGATCGAAGTCTTTGGAGTGTCAAAACCAAAGAAGAAGTTTTTCATAAAGTAAAAAATGAAATTGAGTCCCTTGGATTTCAGCAAGAGATTAGTTCCACCCAGCCCATTGAGATGAGATTTAATGAGATGCTTGAGGGATCAAGGGCAGATGTTTCACTTAAAGTTGTCGGAACAGATTTACATTATATGGTTGAAGTTGTTGATGGTTTTGCACAAAAAGTTAAACAGGTTCCTGGCCTTGAAGGTGCTGAAATGGACCCTTTAACGGCCTTACGTAAAAGTAAAGTTATTGACATTAGACCTAAGTTTGCAGAACTAGCAAAACTTGGAATGTCTCTTGATGAGTTTAATCAAACCATTGTTAGCTTCATGCAAGGGGTGAAGATGGGTCAATGGATTCAAGGTACAAAAAAGTTTTCTATCATTATGCATTTATCTGAAGAGAGAAGGGATAATTTAGAAGAGATAAGAACCTTGCCGGTTGGATTACCAGACGGAGGATCTATTCCTTTGGATCAAATTGCTTATATTGAATTAAAGGATCAGGTCACGACAATTGCACGAACTTGGGGCCAAAGATACGCAGCTTTATCTCTTAATATTTCTAATCGCGATACGATGAGTTTTGTTAAAGATGTTAAAAAAATTATTTCTGAAAATCCTGCAAAAAAAGGACATGAACTTTTTCTTGGAGGACAATTTAATAATCTAGAGAGGGCCAAAAAAAGATTGTTATTCATTATCCCACTTACGCTTGCACTTATCATTTTTATTCTTTGGAGAGAGTTTTCCTCTTTTAAAGACGCGTTAATTATTTTTCTTTGTGTTCCTTTCGCAGCATTTGGGGGAGTGTTTGCCTTATATATAAGGAATATCCACTTAAGTCTTTCTGCAGCTGTTGGATTTATCGCCCTTATTGGTATTGCTCTTTTAAATGGGATTGTATTATTAACAGTTTTTAATCAACTTAAGAAATTATCAACTGATAGAAGTTTACGAGAGATTGTGCTGGAAGGAACCTTCTCAAGATTTAGACCTGTGATGATGACGGCCCTTGTGGCCTCCATTGGATTTATCCCTATGGCACTTAATACAGGTTTGGGTTCCGAAGTACAAAGGCCACTAGCGACAGTTGTTATTGGGGGAATCCTTTTTTCTACAATTCTTACCCTTGTTTTATTTCCTTCGGTATACTTATATTTTAATAATTCAAAAGAAGGAAAATGAAATATTTGTATTTTTTGTTGTGTTTAATTTTTTCTCCGTTACAAATTCAAGCAACTACAGTGAAACAAGATATTCTATCACCACTCACCACTGATGCTGCATTATCATTTTGGAGTGGAACAGCAATTACCACATACTTACTGATAACAGAGGATACTATTTCTGATGTGGCAACCAAAAATACATCAAACAGAAGACCCTTAGGAGACGCTTCAAAGCTTGGAGATCTCTATGGGCAAGTTTACCCAAATGCGATATATGTTTTTGGAATGTTAGGTTATGGCTTATTTTCCAATGGTCGACGCTCATATATAAAGGCCGGACATATGTTTAAGGCCACTTTGTACGCTGGACTTGTGACTTCAATCATTAAGTACACAGTTCGTGAACCTAGACCTAATAATATTCAAGAAAAAAATTCTTTTCCTTCTGGACACACAACAACTGCTTTTACTTTTGCTACTGTTGTGGCAACCGAGCATGAATGGTATTGGGGATTAGCTGCCATTGGTATGGCCGCTCTTACAGGTTATAGTCGTATGAATGATGGAAGACATTTTTTACACGATGTTGCCGCAGGAATGACTATAGGTGTGAGTTATGGTTTAGGAACCTATTTCACTCAAAAAGGTCAAGGCCGACAATATGCGATTGTTCCGATCATTGATGATCAAAGTAATGGTCTAAGGGTTGTTGCCAGTTTTTAGATTCTCGAGATCTCTGGTAAGCAAAACACTTCTGAGAAAGATCTGTCAGATCAGATCGAAACTTCACCACATAACATGAATGGCACCAACTCTCAAAGCAGGTGCTCAAACATGTTCCGTAGATACATTTCTTATCTTTTTGATGCCTTAAATTTTTTTCCTTCAGAAGATTTTGTGTGAGGTATCAAGTCTTTGGTGACTCCTTCCAGATTATTTACAGCACTACTTTTTATATACTCACCTTGAGGACAAGTAATTTTCATTTGATCATCACTCATCTCACATTGGGAAAGAACAGGCCCTGGTAGGAGTTTTCTATAATATACATTATTGTTTGTGTGAAACTCTTCGTTACATTTTTCTCTACATTCATAGATTTTAATTTCGTCTTTCTTCTCTTTACAAAAAGAAGTGCAGGTATTGTGCTTTACTAACGGGGGACTCATAGAACCCTGGCCTTGTCCACCTCCAAACCCATTATAAGAAAGGCCATAACCAGGAGTGGGTACGTCCTGAAGCATAGCAGGGCCATTACCATTGTCATTATCGAAATTGTATGAAGTATAAGCACCGGATCTATCTACTTTTTCTTCACTAGCATAAGAAGTTAGAGACAAGAGTAATGTTATTGCCATCAGAAAAGAAAATTTCATGGAGACCTGCCTTTTGTTTAGTACAACAACCTATCGGTACATATGAGGAATAGTTGAGTGAAAACTTTTGATAATCTCAAGGTTTTAATGAGTTAGAAGGCATTCGACATGTATTTTATATTTATTTTAAAAAAGCATGAGAAGGAGACAAAAGTATATTTCTTCTTAGTCATCTTGTTTAAAGAGATTGTAGAAAATTCATCTTAAGTTATCCTTTAGGTATCCCATGCAACTCTCAAAACGATTGTTGTTTCAAAATGATACTTTCGGAATGAATCACTCAGGTGTAAGTTCATAAGGTTGATTTATCCATTATAGGGGCCAATTTGAAAATCCCATTTTTTGCATTCTTTCTTCTGACTTTGTTTTTTTCCATAAGTTGCGTAGGAAAGAAAAAAACGTCTAAAAATTTACCAGAAACTTTTACAGAAGAAGTAACAATCGAAACCCGGGACACTCCTGTTCCCCCACCTCACATTCCTGATGCTCCGATTAGAACATATTCATATACATGTACTGGTCGACTTATGAATGAAAACAGAAGTCATCGTGCCGAAAATAATGATCAGTCAATCTATGTGACTGTCAGTAAAAAATCTTCGAATGAGAAACAAGTTCTTTATGCTAACGGTACTTTTGAAATCAGATTTGAGAAGGAACAAGGTGATATAAAGATTGTTACCTATAAAGGCGCTAAAGTTGTTGGTGAAATTAAAACCAATATTGGTACAAGGTTTTTTGATCTTTTCGTTTTGACACAAGGAATGAATGCGTACACGAGCTGCCAGCTTGATAAAAAGTTAGATCTCGGATCTGTAAAGTCTTTGCTTAAGAAATTTAAATGTTTTGGGCCTTCACATGATTTTGATGCTGTCATTAGTGAGGTTCAAAGTCGCCAAGAAATTATGACTGATGATCAAGGAATTGAGCGCACGAGAATGAGCTCATATCAGGGTAGAGCAGGATTTGAGACTGGAGAGGTATATAATATGGCCAACATCTTTGCCTATTCTCGAGTGAGCATGGATGCTTCATCTTTTATGTATACTCTATATGCACCACTGAATTCACACTGGATAAGTTGTCGTTAATTTAAACCATTTGATAAAGAAAAATAATGTTAGAAATTCAGTTCTATCACGAGGCAAAAAAATTTTTATCAGATATTTTTCTGGATTTACAAGAACATAAAATAGTTCTTATGCCACATTGGGAAATTGATCATATTTGTTTTCGAGCTGATAGCAATGCCAATTATGAGATTTTAAAAACATCATTTTTAAAGTTTGCAGAACTGCTCATCGAGAGTGAAGTCAATGGCAAATAGATGTGGTTGAATTACCTGCACCTAAAATAGGTAAGGCCAACGTCTTGGGATTTGAGCACATTGAGATTGTCTGTGATGATTCTTTTGATGATCTACAAAAGAAATATTCTCATCTAAATCTTAATGATAAAGGTCTTTTGAAAAGTTTTAACCAAGAACTTGAGATTTGTTTAGGGGAAAGGAATATAAAATTTCATCATTTGGCGTTGGCAAAGGTCATTGAAATTGAAAAAAATGAAAAAGTTTTTATGGCGATTAAAAACTCAAAAATTCTTGAACTTTTTAAGCAGAATCATGCACTCGCTGTTGCATCGACTGCTTTTGATGTTGATATCACGATGAAGACCCGTGATACAAATCAGATTCAAGAAATGCTTAAAAAGTATTTTGCACATGTTGAGTCTTCTTATGAAAAAGTGGATGGGGTCAAAAAAATCTCATGTCACTTTGTTTATGATCAGATTTCTTTTAACATTTTTATTCAAGACCTAGGTTCTATTATATAAAATGAGAGCTTTATGAAAAATCGAATTAATGATCAACTGACTCTTCCCTGTAGTGCAATTATTAAAAACCGTTTGGGTAAATCTGCGATGAGTGAAAATATGGCAACTCGAGATTATAAGTGCAATGCTGAACTTGTGGAGCTTTATAGAAGATGGTCCGCCGGCGGAGCAGGCCTTTTGATCACAGGAAATGTAATGATTGATGCATCGGCCTTAGGTGAGCCAAGTAATGTGGTCATGGAGAAAAATAAACAAGACCCATTTTTAAAAAAGTGGGCGCAAGCGGGTAGTCAACATGATACCCACATTTGGGTTCAGCTTAATCATCCTGGAAAGCAGTCCCCCAAATTTTTATCAAAAAAACCAGTGGCCCCTTCAGCAATAGAATTGAATGCACCCCTGAATAGAATGTTCAATCGTCCTAAAGAGCTTTCAGAAACAGAGATTTTTGATCTCATAGAGCGTTTCGGAACGGCGGCAAAAATGTCAAAAGAGGCCGGTTTTACAGGTGTACAAATTCATGGGGCGCATGGATATTTAATCAGTCAGTTTTTATCACCCATACATAATCAACGTCACGACAAATGGGGAGGATCTCTTGAAAATCGTATGCGCTTTCCCGTTGAAGTTTATCACAGAATACGTCGCTACGTTGGGCCCCAGTTTCCGGTGAGTATTAAACTTAATTCGGCAGATTTTCAACGTGGAGGTTTTACCGAAGATGAATCCATTGAAGTGGCCCGGACTTTATCTGAGCTTGGAATGGATCTCATCGAAATTTCCGGAGGATCATATGAGGCCCCCGAAATGATGGGTGTCAGTAAAAAGAAAAGTACACGGGAGCGCGAAGCTTACTTCTTAGATTATTGTGAAAAGATCAGAATGACAGTTAAAACACCTTTGATGCTCACTGGTGGCTTCAGGACTCTAAAAGGAATGGAAGAGACCTTGGAGTCTGGGGCCTGCGATATGATTGGACTTGGGAGGTCTTTGGCCATTAATCCCGAATTTCCAAATCAGCTACTCTCTGGGAGCAACATACAGAGTGAAGTTGTGCCGCTCACAACTGGCAGCAAAATGTTAGATCAGTTAGTGCCTTTAGAAATTACTTGGTATACAGAGCAGCTTCACCGCATGGGTAAGGGCCTTGATCCAAAACCGGATCTTGGTGCAAAGACCTCGATTGTTCATACACTTTTTTCTTTAGGAATAAAAAACTTAAAACGCGTTAGAGGTTAGTAGTTCAAGGATTTTTAAGAGCTTCAAACATTATTGGTTCATAGTCATGATTGGTGTACAGCAGTTAGAAAATTTCTATTGGGATACTTCTTTCATAAGATAAGAACTAATGTCATGCATTCCATCCTGCTGAAGTTGTGCTTCAATTGCATGAGCATCATTTGGATAGTCGCTTCGTAACTGGTTGAGGATTTCGTGTTTTATAAGTGGGTGTATATTTTCTCTTAAGTTTTTTTGAACATAATTAATTAATTCATCTTTTTGATTGAATTTATTTGCCATGATTATTTTAGATGCCTCGGAGATTTTTAAGATTTGACCTTTTGATTCCATATCACTAGCTTTAATTCCGTCAGAATTTATGTTACTGCTTTGAATTGTCTGTTCAGCAATATCAACGAGGGTCTCTTTATTGAAATTAGTATAGGTAGAGATTTTTAAAATATTGGCCAACAAGAGGTCATCGTTTTGAAGTTCTGGTTGGTTGATAATATATTCAAATATTGCTTCTGCTTCGGCAGGGTCTTTATTAAATTCAATAATTGCATTTGCAACTTCTTTTGTATTTGAGAGATTTACATATTCTCCCTGCTCATCCATAGATTTAAGTAGGTCTAAAAGTTCTATCGTTGACACTTTCGATTTGTCAGTCCCCGGAAGGCCTTTTAAAAGTTCCCAATTATGTTTTTTAACTTTAAATTCTTTTATTGCAATGGAATTTTCATTTCCAGGATTAGAATCTTTATTGATATACTCTGGGCCTTGCTGAACTGCTATAATTTGATGTAATGATTCCTTCAGCTTTTCACTTTTCATATTTTCAATTAACTCAGCTTCTTTTAATGTCAGTTCCATCTTGTTGGCAACATCCCAATAATAGAATCCGACAGTACTTATGAAGATGAAGCTAATAAATAATATCTTACGCACGTCTTATCCTATCCTAATCTTTTTTACACTTCTTTAGAGCACTGTTTATAATTTCAGGAAGATCATCAAAATAATCTCCTCTTCTAAAAGTGAGTTCAGTTTTCTTGTCGCCATTTTGCATGTTCTTAAAATATTTTTTTAACTGATAAATTGGCCCGACTGCTTTATGAGAAATATAAATCGAACAAATAATTGTTAAGAATATTGAGAAACCAAGTGCCCAATTTAAATTAAGTGCCATCATTGATTTTGAATTGTTGATAAAATTAAAGTAGGGATGATCACTTGGAAGCTTAATTGTTTTCCCAGTTTCAAACAGTTTGTCGAAAACTTCATTTACTTTGAAGCGCACAATTAAAATGGTTACACCGCTAACAAAGATATTAGAAATAAGTAGAGCGAACTGAAAGCTAGGATAGATAAAATAGTTAGAAAGTTTTCGTTTGTTCATTGGTTCTCCTTCAAGTATTTGCTTAACTATCGGATTTTAATTATTTATTTAAAGTAAATATATTTACTTTATTGGTCGATAATCAGTTTTATTAAGGGTTTAAGAATTTTTAATAAATAGTCGATAAGTGTTGTGAGTTTTAATTATTGGAGGTTGGGTATTATGGGAATTAAATCTTATACAAAAGATCTTATTACAATTTCATTTTTTCTTTTTGTTATGACTTCATGTAATTCAAAAGGTGGTGGCGGAGGGGGAGGCGGAGGACAAACAAGCTCTGGGGTTACTGCAAGTGCGTTTTCTGGAACAACTTCTAATGAACCAGCTTCAGTAAAATCTCAAGAACAAGCTTTAACTTTAAGCTCTAAAATATTAAGTTCAATTTCGGCAGAGAGAAATCTTCTTACTCAAACTCAAACTCTACCTCAAATAGATCAAGAAGAAATGGATGTTATTGTAGATGATTCTAAACTTGTCGTCGCAGTGGGTGGTATTGAAGCATTGACGGAGAGTAAGGAACTTATAAATTGCAGCTTAGAATCTAGTATTGAGAATTGTCAAAATCTGGCCGGAGTTGCTAAATGAATAAGTTAAAAACAATTTTGTATATTTCAATCTCTACTTCTCTATCGATCTCACCAGTTTTACATGCCCAAGATATTGTAAAAGAAAAAACAATTAAAGAAGCTGATGCGAAGGCAGCTAAAATTAAGGCCATTGAGGCCAAAGAAGCTGAGGCGAAGGCAGCTAAAATTAAGGCAGTTGAGGCCAAAGAAGCTGAGACTCGTGCGGCCGCAATTAAAGAAGCTGAGGCGAAGACGGCCCAAATTAAAGCCATTGAGGCCAAAGAAGCTGAGGCGAAGACGGCCCAAATTAAAGCCATTGAGGCCAAAGAAGCTGAGGCGAAGACGGCCCAAATTAAAGCCATTGAGGCCAAAGAAGCTGAGGCGAAGGCAGCCAAAATTAAAGCAGTTGAGGCCAAAGAAGCTGAGGCGACGACAGCTAAAATTAAAGCTGTTGAAGCCGCCAAGGAAGCTGAAGCTAAAGCTGCGTCACCAAAAACCACAGAGACTGAGAAGAGAAAAATAATAAGTGGTGGTAATAAACAAGTTAGTCCCGATTTATCTAGTGTCATTTATGCTGAAACTATTAATGAATGTCTTGCCTACAACAAAGAATTAGAGAAGTACGTGAGTGATTTGATTAAAACTAAAAATCTGAATACGGAAGACGAGGCCGCGATCAGTTTGGCCAAAGAGTACGCATTTAAGGTTCTTGTTCTTAAAATGCATCAACTTAAAGAAGATCGTAAAAATTTGCTCAAGTCAGTTGTTAAATTTGGTTCAGAAAAAACAAGAACATCTGGAAAAGTTTTTTACTTGAGTGCAGAAGAGGCAAAAAAGAAATTTAAAGAGCTAAAATAAGGATATGGATTCGATTGGTCACTCTGACGTCGTTCGGGGTGACCTCATTTTTAAAAACGAACTCTTCTTCTTGTTGCCTCATCAATATTGCCTTAAGGCGCAGTGAATTTTTTAGAAAATTATCAGAGAAGAATTAAAAAGGTCTCTACTTAATTTAGACAGACATTGCCATTTTCACTAGAAATATTAGTTATTCTATAATGCTTATACTGATCGATAAGATCAGCATAAGCATCAAAAATCTAATTAGAGCGTGGTGCGCTTTAACCGGCGCACCTAAACTTCATTTCAGCTAAATCTTTGGTAAATCTGCTCAGGTTTAGTGAAAAAATCGATCTTTGCCCCTCAAGTAACGTCGCCTCATCTG
>Ga0247844_1003947_pt1 | contig 20741 bp, 18 predicted proteins | sample LaCtaG_FD_192421 | JGI IMG/M metagenome (GOLD analysis project Ga0247844, IMG submission 192421) | Freshwater microbial communities from meromictic Lake La Cruz, Castile-La Mancha, Spain - LaCruzMarch201714.5m_1 | ecosystem: Environmental > Aquatic > Freshwater > Lake | place: Spain: Castile-La... | reverse complement strand
TGCCACCATGACTTTCCAACCCCGCGCTCGGGCTGTAAAAGCGTAATCAGAATCAGAGCAAATAAACCGCATGTTTTTGTCAAACACGCCAATTTCTTTCACCAGCTTGGTGCGAATCAGCATGGCCGCGCCGTTGGACCAAAACGTCTCAAAGTCGTTTTGGTAGCTGCCTATGGGGTCACATTGGTGAACGCCAAAAGGAAACACCTGACGGCTTCCGCCCCAGTTCACCGAGTTATCGTCGTTAAGCTGAATCGGACACGCAATACCGCAGTCCGGATTAGCCTGCATGCATTGAACGAGTTTTTCTAAGGTGTCTGCGCCAAGGTAAGCGTCTTGGTTAAGCACCAACACGTAATCCACATCATCCCTGAACGCGAACTTGTAAAGCCCCTCGTTAATCGCAGCGGTAAATAAGATGTTGTCTTCGCTGTTATCACGAACAAAAATCTCCACAGATTGGTAATTTTGGGCTTCGATATGCGCAATGCATTTTTTGAGTTTTTCTTCCGCTCGGAAGTGAGGGATAAGAATCGGGATGGTTTTCATGGGATGCAGCTACCTTTTCAGAAAATCATAAGCAAGGCTTTCACCTTGGCCCTAACGTGCAACATCACCTCCGTAGGCACAACCGCTTTCTTCTTTGCCTTGCGAATTTTCCAATCCAAAGACTTGACTTGGTCGGACAACACAGCACAGTCAACCCCATCAACATGGGTCAAGACTTCAAACGGATGGCCTTTGATTTTGGTAGTCATGGGACAGCAAACCATCAAACCCGTTTTACCGTTGTAGTTGGCTGGACTAATTACCAAGGCCGGTCTATGGCCTGCTTGCTCGTGCCCCGCTTGGGGGTCAAATTCCAACCAAACCACATCGCCAGACTCAGGAACATAGCCACGTGTTGCCATCAGAAAATCTCTTTGCCTACAGGTTTGCCAAAACTAACTTCCCCGTGAGAGTTATCCTTTGTGATACCCGTTAAAAGATTTTCCAAGCTGTATGTCACATTGTCTGAAGGTTGAATCACTATGCGTCCGCGGGAAACAATCAGTTCAACCTTCTGCTCTAGAACATAACCGGCATCTTTAAGTGCCGCACTGGGCAAACGCAACGCCGGGCTATTGCCCCATTTACGAATAACAGCTTCCATAAAAACCTCCTTGAATGTATCTACATTGTAGACACTATTTTCAGCAGATCGGCATTTACCTTTTCCAAAGCACTTTGCCAACTCCCAAGCTGCGCTTGTCGATAAAGCTGCATGGTTGGGTACCACGGGCTGTCAGTGCGTTCCAGCAGCCAGCGCCAATCGGGATTGTAGGGAAGCAGTAAGAAAGTGGGTTTGCCTAGGGCTCCGCTGAGATGGGCTACGCTGGTATCTACGCACACCACCACGTCCATTTGCGCACACAGCGCTGCAGTGTCTGAGAAGTCTTTTAACTCGGAGCCAAAATGAACCAAATCATTGCTACCTTCTAAGGCATGGCGGTCGGAATCTCGTATTTCCGACTGCAAACTGACGTACGAACAACCCATGGGCAAAGCGGCCATCAGTTCGACCAGCGGAATGCTTCGATGCTTGTCGTTTTGATGACGGGGGTCACCACTCCATACCAAGCCCACGCGTAATTGCGAAGTCGGCGCCAACTTTTTGGCCCAAAAAAGTTCCTTTTCAGACGAAGACCTAATATAAGGATCCGCGCTTGGGACAGAAGAGAGCGTCGTTTGAAAAGCCAGGGGAAGACTCATTAAGGGGCAGTGGCAATCAAACGGCGGCAAGGGGTCGCCTTGCTTAACCAGCGCTACCACGGCAAACATTCCATTAAATAACGGAACCAAGGGCGCTTGAACCTCCAACACAACGCAGGCCCCCAAGGCCAGAAGCAACTCGACATACCGAACAAATTGAAGCGTGTCGCCTAGGCCTTGTTCCGCATGCAAAAGCAGTATTTTTCCTGCAATTGAAAAAGACCCATCCCACATAGGCTGCGAGAAATGCCGCACGATGGGCTGAAAGCTGGGCTTGGCCCAACGGCTTTCATGCAAAACCCAACCTTCAGCAAACCGCCCTAGCTGCAACAAAGCCAAGGCCTTGTTCCAATAGGCTTCTACGTAACTAGGATCTAGAGCAAGGGCTTGGTCGTAACTATTAAGCGCTTCTTCGAGTTGGAATAACTTGATCTGGGCGTTACCTAGGTTGTTATGGGCCACCACATGTCTAGGGTCAAAGGCGACTGACTTTTTGTAACTTTGAATCGCATCATCAAATAATTCCAATGAAAAATAACACACCCCGCGATTATTCAAAATAATTGGGCTATCAGGCTCTAAAGCCAAGGCAGCTTGAAATTTTTCGAGGGCTTCTAAATACAAAGAATGGCTGTGTAAAGCCAAACCGCTATTGTTTAAATCTGCTGCGGCAGATGTTGTGCGAAATTTATTTTGAGTATCTTCTGGTGCCATGTTCAGCTCAAAAGATCAAAGCACTATTAGTTAAAAACCGAATTTAAAATATATTCACCCCTAGCATCCCAGGTATGAGGCTGAACCCACGCAAGTGCGTTATCCGCAATTTCTTTAGCCAGTTTCGGTTCTGCAAGTATTTTCTTTGTCATGAGGACTGCGTCTTGAACTGTTTTGAAGGGAACGTAATGCTCCCAAGGACGAAAACCTACACGCTCAAAGTCAACACAGGTATCACTGAGAATGGTGCAATGTAAGGCTGAAGTTTCAAATATTCTCTGAGCCAAATCGCCAGCCACACTCACGCACAAACTAATTCGGGCGTTGTGATACGCCGCAGCGAACTCTTCATAGAGTAAACCAGTGACTACCTTGACTTTGTAGCCCGCGTCAATCAAAGCCGTAGCAACCTCAGCTCGGCGCGGCGAGATCCAACCCACCAAGCAAACATCGAACTCTCTATCTTCCCAAGCAATGGGTGAGGGAGTGAAATGCACTGGATCGTATGCACACGGAAGCCATTGAACATTTTTTTCCTCCATACGGTAACCAGTGGAATGGGCCAAGAACATTTGATCCCACTCTACATCATCAAGTCGGTACTGATTTAAATGATTATCCACGCCAAATAATGCATGTGGAATATCATTCCTCCCCATACGAACAGTAAAGTGCGAGTCAACAGTGAGAACCAAGTCAGGTATGAATTGCTTTTCTAGTTCGCCCCAACTATCTGATAGGTCCAACGCGTGACCAATTAATTCTACTTTAGCGGAGAAACTTGGGGCCCAGTGGTATTTAGAATCAATTTTTAGTTTCCAAACATTACCGCCAATTGGAGGACCAACACTCAATACTTCATGCCCAAGGCGTTGAAAAGCCCAGACCATATATCGCGCCGAGGATACTGGAGGGTGAATAGCCGCAATTAATATCTTCATAATAACTTTTTAAATACTAGGCATAACTTTTTTCATGAGGGTAATCAGATGAGCTGAGTTTGGTTGTCTAAACTGCGATTCGATCTTAAAATAACCTGTAAAACCATACATAGCAGCAAATCTATTTATATTATCAAAATAAACAGGAAAAGTTTCTTCCGTTATTACGTTGACATGTGTCGGATCAGAAAAAGCGGACTGCGCAGGAAAGGCCGGTGTGAATGAATAAAAAACTCCTGCAGGTTTTAAAACTCTATAAATTTCGTTCATTAGCTCAACAAAACAAAATCGTCGGTTCGGATTGTAAATTACGCGTGGAATATGCTCAATAAAATCAAATGCGGTCACACTATCAAAAAATGCCTCTGGAAACGGGATGGGTTCTATTGCCAAATCTGCGTTAACAATATTTGGATTACTATTATTTTGAATATCAACACCAAAAATTTCATCCATATTAAATAAATTTCTAGGGTTTGACCCACAGCCCAAATCTAAGGTTTTTGTAGTTGTTTGCATGTGAACATCACTCACTTAAAGTTATTGCAAAGAAGCAAAATAGGCAATGGTTTTACTCAAACCTTCTCGTGCATGAATTTCCGGATTCCAGTTTAAATATTGTTTTGCCAAAGAGATATCAGGTTTTCGTTGTAAGGGATCGTCTTTCGGAAGCGGTAAATGAATAATCTGGGATTTCGATCCTGTCAGTTCAATGACCATCTTTGCTAATTCCAACATGGAGAATTCAACAGGGTTGCCAAGGTTAATGGGCCCAGGTGGTCCCGGCTGACCATCTGGACCCGAAGGTAAATCCATGAAGCGCAGAATTCCATCGATTAAATCGTCCACATAACAGAAGCTGCGGGTTTGAGAGCCGTTGCCAAAAATGGTGATGTCTTCACCGCGCAAGGCCTGGACGATAAAGTTACTCACCACTCGCCCATCGTTAGGGTGCATCCGGGGACCATAGGTATTAAAAATCCGGGCTACCCGAATATCAAGCTTGTGCTGGCGGTGGTAATCAAAAAACAAGGTTTCGGCGCAGCGTTTGCCTTCGTCGTAGCAGCTGCGCGGCCCAATGGGATTCACATTTCCCCAATACGACTCAACTTGCGGGTGGACCGCCGGATCTCCATACACCTCACTGGTACTGGCCTGAAAAATACGCGCCTTCACTCGCTTAGCTAGGCCAAGCATGTTGATCGCACCGTGGACACTGGTTTTTGTTGTCTGAACCGGGTCGTGTTGGTAGTGTATCGGGCTCGCAGGACAAGCCAAATTAAAAATTTGGTCCACTTCCACATACAAAGGGAATGTCACATCGTGACGGAGTAACTCAAAACGCGGGTGTCCAATCCACTGCTCAATATTGCGCTTAGTACCGGTAAAGTAGTTGTCAACGCAGACTACATCATCACCGCGCTCCATGAGGCGATCAATCAGGTGGGAACCCAAAAAACCAGCGCCGCCAGTCACCAAAATTTTCTTGTTGTCGTTATAACTTCGCATTGGAGTTCCTATGTTCTGCCTATGGAATGGTAAATAAACCCTCTTTCGCGCATTCTTTGAGGATCAAACAAATTGCGGCCATCAAAAATCACAGGTGCAGCTAGCAACGATTTGATAAGTTCAAAATCAGGCGCTTTAAACGAAGCCCATTCTGTGATGATCACCAAGGCATCTGCGCCTTTGAGCGAAGCTTCCTTGGTACCACATAAAACCAAGCCGGGATGTTGGCCATAAAGACGCTGGGCCTCCTCCATGGCAACGGGGTCAAACGCATGGATGGTTACCCCAGCCTCCCAAAGTGACTCCATCAGTACCCGGCTAGGGGCGTCGCGCATATCGTCCGTGTTCGGCTTAAACGACAAGCCCCACAAAGCGATGGTTTTTCCAGCTAAGTCTGTTTTGAAATAATTCTGAATTTTCGTGAACAACACGTTCTTTTGGGCGGTATTCCTTGCTTTTACAGCTGAAAGAACCAAGGGTTCGAACCCTAGCTCTTTTGAAATGTGAACCAAGGCGTCGAGGTCTTTGGGGAAGCAACTCCCGCCAAAACCAGCGCCGGGGTAAATAAAGTCGTACCCAATTCGCTGGTCACTTCCTATGCCTTGGCGGACAGACTCGATATCGGCCCCAAGGTGTTCCGACAGAATCGCAAGTTCGTTGATCAAGCTAATTTTCGTAGCTAACATGCAGTTGGCGGCGTACTTCGTCATCTCAGCGCTCCGCGGGCTCATGACCAAGATTCGATCGTGGTTTCTGTTGAAGGGCTCGTAAAGCTCACGAAGTAGCGATTCAGCGCGTTCGCTGTCGGTTCCGATCACAATCCGGTCGGGTCGTTTACAGTCAGCGACTGCAGAGCCTTCTTTTAAAAACTCAGGGTTAGAAACAACATCGAAGTCGATAGATAGACCCCTACGTTTAAGCTCGCCTTCTATGATCGAACGAACTAAGTCAGAAGTTCCAACTGGCACGGTCGATTTAATAATGACAGCTTTATATCCAGCCATATAACGGCCAATAGAGCCAGCGGCCTCCCTAAGGTAGTCAAGATTGGCACTCCCATCATCTTTAGAAGGGGTTCCAACAGCGAGGAAAAGGATATCTCCGTGAACGATACCGTCTTTGGGTTGTACTGAAAAGCTTAAACGGCGATCAGATAGCGATTCCTTAACCATATTTTGAAGGCTAGGCTCGTAAATAGGAATGAGCCCATTGTTGAGTTGATTGATTTTTTTGGTGTCGGGATCGATACAACACACGCTATGGCCAGCGTCCGCGAGAACTGCGCCCTGTACTAGACCTACGTAACCGACTCCAAAAATTGTTATTTTCATATTATTGAACAATAAACTGTCCAAGTTAAAGGGGCAACTACTCTTCCAGTGAAATGTGACTTTGTCGTATAGAACTTTTCCTAATGAAAAATCAGATTTTCAACGCCTTTGGCTCCAAAGGCCGATCACCTTACCAAATGAAGTACAACTTTAATGATTATGAGCTTTTGTCATATTTTCGGCACAATAATTGCTTAAATGCATCCATCCATTATTGATGAAAATGCAGCATGAAAAAACGTATCCACCTGAGTATTATGCAGCCCTCAGGGTACATCCACTCACAGAGCTTTCTTGATCAAGCTAGGTACGCGCGCCATCAATTCCGAAGGCTTGGTGCAGAGGTTACCCTTGGAAAAAACCGGCTTCGAGAAGACTCGAGTAACATCATTTTTGGCGCCCATTTGGGCTTTCCGGCCGAACTCAAGGACCGTTATAACTGCATTTTTTTTAATCTTGAAGAACTGGGGAAAGGCGGGACGAGCGTTCCAAAGGCCTATTTAGACCTCCTGAGCTCTTCGGCAGTAATTGATTTTGACGAACGCAACCTTGCAGCCTACGGGTGCAAAAGAGGCGACATTCCAGTCGTCTCTTTTCAGTACGCCTCCTATTTGACTACTACACCAGCACTTCAACTACACGATCGCCCAATTGATTTACTGTTTTTGGGAAGCGCTAACGAACGCCAAAAAGTGATTTTAGAAAGGATAGAAGCCTGTGGCTGGAACGTCTCTCGCTTTGACCAACCTATATACAGCGAAGAGCGAGACCATTTTATTCGTCAATCAAAGGCAGTACTCAACTGCCACATTTACGACAGTAGCCGCTTCGAACTGACCCAGGCTTTTCATACGCTTTCATTGGCGACGCCCGTAATATCAGATCTAACAGAGTGCGCAGCACCGCCAAAAGAATTTGAAGAGGTTATCACATGGCTCCATGACGACGGGCTTGAGGCTTTTTTCCAGGACGAGTTCATGACAGCGGATTGGATAAAGCGTGCGGACAATCAGCTGCGCACCTTTGCCACTATAGACTCACTTCCAAACTGGACAGTAGCCTGCAACTACTGCGTAGCGCTAAAAAATATGGATTCAGCCCGAACACCTGCGCCATGGAGACCCTTGAAAATGCACATCGGCGCAAGTTCTGGAGAGCATTACAAACTGGGCTGGCTTAACGTTGACATGGTAAATAAGGCACAAGCTGACATCCTTCTCGATTGGAGCGATCCCATTGAATTGCCCCTGCGCACTCAAACTGCTTCCGGGACTCTACTCTTTTTGGACGAAAACCAGCTAGGAAATATCCACACTAGATGCGACCTGACACGCATCTCCGAAGTCCATACCGTAATGGGAAATATGCTGCGCCTTCTCAAGCCTAAGGGTCAACTGCAATTAGAGATTTCCTGTGATCACATGGTGCGAGAGTCCAGCCATTCTCTGTCTGTAAACTCTGCCATCTGGGTGGAGATCACCCAGCGCTTCTGGGAACTAGGTAACCTAGATTACAAATTTGAACTACTGGACTTCAGATGCTTAGACGCCAATTCAGCTACCTGCGATCCGAAAAGTGCTGCTAGCGTTCTAATCACTTTCAGCAAAACCGAAACAACCGACCACGAAAAAACAGTCGCTCGGCTTTCACTACCAGATTTCGGTCTACCTAAGGAAGTCGACGCCGTAATGACTAGTGGACAGACATCTCATTTGAGCCCGCACGTTGATCTAAAAAAACTCGAAGTCTCGAACAACTCCCCTCCTATGAAATTTGTTTTCTATACGCCACATTACGACGATAACTCCGGAGGACTGATTGCCATTTACAAGCTGGCCCACATGCTCAACGCCAATGGTCATATCGCCAAAATTTGGCACTGGACACGACTACATCAGAACGAAGTTCGGACGATCAACGGGAAGGTGACTAAAGAATTCATGATCCCCAACAACGTTTCGCAAGCAGACGTGGACTGCCCATACACCATTGCAGAGGCCTCAGCTGATGACGTACTGGAGTCTATTGTTGTGTACCCTGAAATCATCGAAGGGAATCCGTTGGGGGCAAAAAAAATCGTGCGCTGGTTGCTCAACAAACCGGGCGCCATCAACGGCGCCAATTCCTTCGGCTTTGGCGACTTGGTGTTTTTTTACGCGGAACACTTCCTTCCCGACGGGTTTCTCGCCGAGGAACCATTTCGGCTAAAGATCACCGACATGAAGTTACACCTGTACAAGGACACGTATCGAGGTCAACGCCAAGGCGTCTACTACATGATCAGAAAAGGCAAGGATGTTCCCACCACCTATCACCCAGAAAACGCCATACAAGTTGATGGAAAAAACCACGCAGAGCTTGCCGAGATATTTGCCAAGGCCGCAATGTTCATCAGCTACGACATGCATACGGCCTACTCGCTCTTCGCTTCCTTGTGCGGCTGCGATTCGGTAGTCGTTCCGCGCGCCGGTATGAGCAAGGAGCAATGGAAGGTTGGCAAAGACAAATCTGACCTAGATGGCATCGCCTATGGTTACGAAGACATTGAAAGAGCTAGGAAAACGCGATCAGCCATGGCCGCGCGAGTACAAGAAGGTCAGGCTCTCAATGTAAAGGCGATGAACAACTTCCTATCAACCTGCAAGATCTATCTGGGCTGAATTTATTCAACGGAAAAACATCACAGTCTCCGACCAGCCCTGCGTGTAATGACGCAGATAGACTTTGTAGCCGTGATCGAACGAACTTACGTAGTCGTGAATCAATCTGAAATCTGCTGCCTGATGGTAGACCGCCAAAGCCAGCTTTGGTCGATCTTGGGTGATATGCATTTGTGCACCGGCTAAAGCTTTCAACTCCCAACCCTCTAAGTCCATTTTGATGAACGTTACTGGTTCATTAACGACTTGATCGAGCGTATTCACCGTAATGAGATCCATGCCGGAGTTCTGAATCGCTGAAGCTGAACCTGAACCTGAATCAAAACTTAATGTACCTGCGACATCCGAAAGACCCAGATTTCGGTAGTGCACATCTCGAACAGTATTCAGGCGCTGGCGCGCAGCAGTCATATTTTGCAGAGACGGCTCGAAAAAGAAAACCTTGCGATAATCGGGATAACGTTTGCAAAAAGCTTCAGTAGTATCACCATCGTAGCCACCAGCATCCACAAAGACCTCACGGGTGTAACCCATGAACTGCTCGAAGTACTGCTCATCTGTTCGGACCCTGTAGTCGCGCATATACCGAGGATCGGCAGTTAGCCTGAAAAGCAATGTTGCGTAAGGTTTGCCTGGATTGCTCATCAGCCAACTGCTCATACAAGGCGACCCAAGCATCAAGGTGTTCTCGGATTTCATCGCGCATCTGCTTAACAAACCGAGGCCAATTAAGTAAGCCTTGAGAAGCTGCGATGACTTGGTGCAAACCCACCGACTTTAGATGAGGCATGCGACTTAGAGCCTTATCAACTTCGACCGGAGAAATCGAGGTCGAAGTGTTGATTACCAAAGCTCCAGCGAGGGCATGATCTGTCTTTATGATGGGAATACCATGCCACTGGTCACCCGGGAAATAGTCATCAATCAGCCCATCAAGCGGTATGACTCTGTTAACTGCCAAGGTGTCCTCATTACGCCCCATCGCATATCTTGGACTATGGTTGTCAACAAAAAAGCTTCTTGCTGCATCCCCAGGATTTATTATCTCCCCTAACGCATCTTCAATTAAGCTCTGTATACTAAAAGGCCTAGACATAAGATTTCCCAGCTCGATTTTCAAAAAATTTTTTAATAGTTAATGCATCGCCCTATTTACATTGATGCATAAAGCACACTTTCACCCATTTGAATGGAATAATGCTCCAGAGTGATATGGTTATAAAAAGGAAATAGACGTTTTATCAACAGTGGTATTTCGAATAAATCATCGGGTTTGTGGTAAACGGAAATTGCCAATTTAGGCTGGAAAATTGAGATGCTTCGCTGGGCACCTAACAGTGCATCAACCTCCGATCCCTCAACATCAAGTTTAATGAAATTAATTTTATTAAGTATATTATTGGCAACGAGAGAGTCTATTTTAACTAATGGTAATCCTGCAGCTCCGACCTGAAATGCTGGATCATATTTATTTAATCTTAGGGGCTGGGTATACTCATTTTTATTTGATAAGCCATAATCAACAACTTCAACATTTTTGATTGGGTACTGGTCTGTGTTGTATTTTAATATTTCTAAATGGTCGGCTACAGGATCAAATGCAAATACCTTGCCATTGACACCTACAGCGTTTGAGAAGACGGCTGTTGAATCACCTAGACAAGCGCCACCATCTATCACAAAATCACTATCTTCAGGCATGATTTGGATATTTTCACAATCATAGAAATATTGACGCCGATACAAATAATATTCAAGACCAAGGCAATCAACAATATATCGCTTATTCAGGTATTCAAAATCGTAGTGCCGCAAATTCCCAAACATACCGCCAACAGCAAGCTCGCTGCTTGATGATTTCTCGGCCAGTAAATAAGCCTCAAGTTCTGATTTGCGCTCCGTATATGATGCTTTAATTCGAAAACTGTGGTGGCCTGCAAGCCGATAACAAATTAGTCTTTTAAATATCTCACGACTCGGCTCATTAGACAAAATACGATAGGTCTCGAATAACTTATCTACATTTAGATAAAACCAATTTAAATAAAAAACTCTTTCTCCAGTTTGAAAGACATTTGAATCATCTCTCCCAGATAAAGCATCTAAAGTTTCGCCATCATAATTATCACTGAACGTATTTAGTTTTAATGAATTTACAAATTCAGCAATAATAATTTCACGGAATTCAAATGAATTTTTTATCATAATTTATCTTTCTTACTAGCCGATTAATATATTTAATCAATTACGGTGTAGAGTTGGCGTGACAAGGTACTTTCATAAATGCGAGCAAACTCGCTCTCGTTTTTTGCCTTGCTAAAAATAATACCAATACGGCTAACTGGACTGGGCTGAATTGGATCCCCTACTAGGCTAAGCGCAACCCATCGTTCGATAAAGACAGGCTGACGAAAATGCAAGTGACCGAAAAATCTCGCCGTGTCGACCGTGACGGTGTGGCGCATGATGTATTGGCTTTCCAAGATCGTTAAGTTAGGAATTGTCTGATTCCCCAAAAATGGCAGAGCGTAAGCTTGAGTGTAAGGGTACCCTGTACTTAACTCAATCAACTGGCTATATAGGTCGCCAGGGCAGCGGCGCGTTAATTCAATGAACCAGAATCCATCGTCTTTCTGAATGAATTGGGTGTGTATCAATCCATCAACTAGCCCGAGCTCGTGAGAAACCGTCTCGACACAGTCGCGAATTCGGGCCCGCATTACTTCGGGGAAATCTCTGTCCAGACAACTGGTATCCACCACGAAAGGGTTAATGGTATGGTCTTCCCTGACAATGAAGTCTTGGACAACCCGATGCCCGCGCAAAAAAGCGCTATGACTATAAAGTTGTCCCTCTACAAAATCTTCAATCAGGAATTCACTTGTGGGTGATGCCTGCTTGGCGTAGGCAATAGCATCTGCCAAACCGCTGGCATCCGATCTTTGAAGAACTGTGATGCCTTTGCCGCTATATGCATCTACGGGCTTGACGATCAATGGCCAGTGCAAGTCGTCCGCATCAGAGAATTGTGCCAGTGCAACCGGCACACCAGCGCGTTTTGCCCACTTTTTGAAAAGCCCCTTGTTATTCAGTATCTGACTCGATTGAGGCAGATCTATGCCGGGCCAATGCCGCCCCGACAATAGGGTGCAAGTCTCATAAGAACGATCGGTGCAGCCCGGTACGACAAAGTCAAATTTTTCTCTATCTACGAGTGCTTGCAAAGCCTCGACATTGGCGTAATTGATGGGCCAATAATTAGAAGATTGTTTGGCTAAGCAGTCGAGAGGGTTGCCGCCGACCACATGGACTTCGTGGCCTAGCCCCCGCATTTCCCGAACAATGGGGCTAGACGAGAAATTAGTATCCACAAGAAGCACTTTAGCCATGAGAGCTCCCTAGACGTCGATCAACTGTTTGGATAGGGCCGATTGACGTATGGCCTCTACTATTTGCAGGTTCCGCAATCCGTCGCGAGCTGAAACCAGCGGTTTTACATTTCCTTTGATCACATCCAAAAAATGTTCCAACTGGCATTGGAGTGGATCACGGCGTTCGACTTGTAAATTTTCTTGGACAAAGGGATTCCACCAAGAGGGATCGACGCCATCGGCATATCGAAGAAGGCGCAGTGTAGGCACGTAAAGTGAACCTACCGTTCCACAGACGGTGTAACAGTCTTGGTCGGCACTATGGGCGTAGCTGGGATTTTCACCCGAAGTTTGTTCCCAACTCGCGGCTGTTGCTGCCGTGTCAGAGAGTAGGAATGTCCCAATTACGCCGTTATGAAATACCAAATTGATGCCAACAGTGTCTTCAACTTTAAATTCGCGAATTCGAGAGGATGAGACCGCAGAAACCGCACCAATCTCACCACAGAGACTGCGAAGATTGCCGATTTCATGAATTAGGTTGATGAGGATGGGCCCACCTCCAGGCTCCTTACGCCAAAGACCAGCTTCGAAGTAGTGTGCGGGCTTATGAAACTGGGCGCTTCCCATGATAGAAACCAATCGCCCTAGCCGTCCCTCCTCAATGACACTGCGAGCTTGAGCCAAAATAGGACTATGAGCACGGTGGTGTCCCACAAGCACCTTCGCCCCGCGTTGCTGAGCCAAGTCCAATACGCGCTGGCCATCGGCCACGGTATCTGTAAAAGGTTTTTCAACCAGTACCGCTACACCCGCTTCTATGCATTCAACAGCTTGAGCTGCATGAAACAGGTTGGGCGAAGACAAGACTACGCCATCAACCCGGCGAGACTGCAAGCACTCGCGCAGCGAATGATAGATGGGGACAGACACGCTACTGGCGAATTCGTGGTGCTTGGGCTTATCAGGAGCAACCAGTGCCGCCAGATTACAGCCAGGGTTGCCTTGGATCAATTTGACATGGGCCTTACCGATCAATCCCGGACCAACCACGACCAGTTCAATTTTCTTCATATCATTTTTTAATGGTTTGCTTCAAAACACACAACCTCAATTCGCGACAGCGAAACCAGTAGATGTTGGAGGATGAGCCTGGACAGGGCTAATCAGTAGGTCTAAGATGCTTTGGATCTGTTCGTCGCCTAATGCAGGATAAATAGGCAAACAAATTACCCCATCGGAAATTTGTCGTGCATTGGGTAAATGCGCGCCATTCGCAGAAGGTAAATGACGGTACATCGGGAAATCGGAAATCAGAGGGTAAAAATACCGCCGCCCATGGATATTTTTGCTTTTAAGGTACTCATATAACTGATCGCGAGACAAGGGATAGTCGTTGGTAACCATGACTGGGAAGTACGAATGATTAAGGTGATCACCCGCTGGGATCATCGGCAAAAGGCTTGGTATTTTGTGTAACTCAGCTCTGTATAGCCGATCAATTTGACGCCGTCTTTCCAGGTCATGGTCGATGTGATTTAGCTGAAGCAATCCCAAGGCAGCATTGAATTCACTCATCTTACCGTTTATACCTGTAGCTATGACAGTGGTTTCATTTACGAAGCCGAAGTTCTTGAGATAATCGATGCGATGCTTGGTTCGCGCATCTTGACAAACGATAGCTCCGCCCTCAAACGTATTGAACACCTTGGTAGCATGAAAACTAAGAATTGACATATCTCCGTGCAACAAAACGCTTTGCCCGTTGTGATCAACGCCAAAAGCATGTGCGGCGTCATAGATTACCTTAAGCCCATATTTATCGGCAATATCTTGGATTTTTTCAACATCACACGGATTTCCGTAACAATGAACCGGCATGATGGCAGTTGTGCTCGGAGTGATCATTGCCTCGATTCTGGCTGGGTCGATGTTGCAGGTTTGCGGATCGATATCGACAAACACAGGCTTAATGTTGTTCCACATGAGCGAATGCGCGGTGGCGACGAAGGAGTATGGTGTGGTTATTACTTCGCCCGTGATCCTCAGTGCCTGTAAGGCCGTAATTAGTGCCAATGTGGCATTGGTGAAAAGGCACAAGTGCTTAACGCCCAGGTATTGCTCAAGGGCCGCCTCCAATTCTTGGTGGAATGGACCGTTATTAGTAAGGATTTTGTTGGCCCATATTTTTTGTAGATAGGGTAACAATTCTTCTAATGGCGGAAGCGATGGTTGAGTAACGAAAATAGGCTGATTTGACATAAACCTTAGTCTTTCATAAATTATTCAGGGGCACAAATTTCGAACATTTAAAGCGAAAAAATACAATAAGATAACGCGCTAGAAAATCATGATTGGCTAAATTTATAATATTTTTTAATTTTATAGTTGGCTTATATTGATACATAGAAATCATCCAAAGTTTCCTTCACCAACCGTCCTTGTGCTCTATTAGAAAAAATATTCCAACCCCTCATTTCAACTTCTCGCCTTCTGTTTTCATCTCCAACCAATTCGCAACAAGCTTCTATTAATTGCTCATAAGGGACTGATAAAATAGCATTTTTAATTTCAGGTTCAATTTCAGTTGATACTCCCACCTCAGCCACTACAGCTTTTTTGTTACAAAGTAAATAGCTAACCCTTACAATTTCAAAAATTTTCGTTGAGTAATAATGCAAATTTAGCACAACCTTACTTCTACCTATGTATTCATCAAGCTCAACTCCAGTCATCCCGGAACTAATAGAAACAACATTAAGCCCTTTTTCTTGAAGTAATTGCAAAATATTAATTCTGCGTTCATTGAGAGCTCCATAAAAGAGCACATCGATATCTTGGTATTCTAAATTATGCACTCGATTAAGATATGGAGAATATCCCAGCCGCAACAGCCTTGCAGTCACCCCCCGAGCTGCCAACCATTCAATATTTCTAACACTATAATCCCAAACCTTATGAGCACGCATTAAATTAATATACTCTTCACGAATTAAAATAGAATCCGAACCAAGCTGCTCAAAATTTACAATCACACTTCCTGGAGGAACTTGAGAGAAATTGCTAATCATATGCCCGCCAATAATAATGTTCTGACGGTCAGATATAATAAGACCTGGTTTAATACATACATCAAAACCCAGCTCATAAAAACCAAAACGCAAGCTTTCAGCTACATCGTGGAAAATTTTATCCAAATAACATATATTAATTTTTTGGAAAGCTGGGTTAATAGTCGATAGCATGTGATTTCCATTTGCATACAAAAATATTTAGATTCCAATACAAGTTATCTTCACCATTCAACAATTGCATTTAGCTAAAGTTCATCCCTGTTGACGGTGATTCCTTTGTTACCGACTAGTTTATACCGAGCATTAATTACGCGCTCATCCAGTCCCGGCCATTTAGAATAAATACAAAGATAATCTATTAATCTCTTATTGGCATCACCAACTGAATTTCTTGATTCTTGAATAGGATTTTTAACAACAACTGGGCCCCATATATCTAGGTACTGGAATTCCACTATCTTTGATAATCCAATCAAATAATCCCAGTCTTCATGTGACCTTAGATTTTCATCAAAAGATATTTCTTTTGCTAATAGCCTACTTACGATAAAGGAGTTATTTGCTATAAAATTCATATGCAGTAAATCCAACTTATTCAATTGCGGGAAACTCACTGCCTCAATAAGTTTGCTTGTTGACATGTCTGCGCTTACCGCTTCAACAACTTTCCAATTAAAGTAATACAGTCTATCTTCACTAATGCAATTTGTTGCAAAAACATCTTTAAAGTAGTTTTTTTCAAAATAATCATCGTCATCTAAGAAGCAAACATATTGTCCTCGGGCAAACTTTAATCCTGCATTTCTTGTACCCGAGGGGCCTTTTACTTGAGGCAATACTAAAAAAATATCTTGCTCTCGCAAATAATGAGTTGCAATATTTTTAGTTTCTTTACTAGATTCGTCAGAACAAAGTACGATTTGTGTATTTTTAATCGATTGTTCAATAATCGAATTTAATGCCCTGGTTAAGGATTCCGGCCTGTTATGCGTTGTTACAATTATTGAAATTAAAATTGGAATATCATTATATTTTTTCATTATTTTCGCCTTTGCACTTCGCCATATTTGTTTTAAACGCCTAGGTACGCGCCGCTATGAATATTTTCTGCTCTAACCAGTTGAATTGACTCATACCAACTGCTTTTTATTTCTCCCAACATCCAACGCCAATCCGGATTAACGTCTAACAATACTTGGCAAGATACATCTAGCGCCCCACACAGGTGAGCCACCGACGTATCCACACAAACCACACTGTCCAAGTTTTGGCAGATAGCCGCTGTGTCTTCAAAGTCCCTAATTTCATGCGCTAGTTCTAGGACGCCAAATCGCTGAAGAATTTCCTTCTCCTGAGCGCTTGTTTCAAGTTGGAGGCTTAAGTAGTGTTGTTTCTTAGGAAGTTTGGCTAGAAAGCTTTCCAAAGGAATACTTCGTTTTTTATCGTTCTGGTGGTTGGGGCTGCCGCGCCAGACGATTCCTATGCTTTGACGATGGATTGCCATTTCCACAGTCCATTTTGTTGATTTTTCAGGACTGACGTTGATATATGCGCCTTTTACGCCGACATCTTGAAGCTCCACCCCAAATATTCCTGGCAAGCTCATCAGCTGCACCTTGTAATCTGCCGGTGGAACTGCTCGGCCTTGAATCAGGATGTCATTGACCCCTTGAACGCTGCGCATTAGCGAAGCCAACACACCGTCCACCTCAAAAATAACGTGGGCGCCTAATTCTGAAACACGGCGGATGAACCGGCAAAACTGGAGGGTGTCGCCAAAGCCTTGTTCGCTTTGGATCAGGATTCTTTTGCCTTGGAGAGATTGCTTTCCGTTCCAAAGCTCAAGGTGAGGATAGCGGTTTAACGCGGCTTTGTTGTCGTTGACCCAGCGCCATTCGTACAAAGGCCAGCCGGCCTTGTAGTCGCCTTGAAGAAGTAAGGCGATTGACTTATTAAAGTAGGCCTCTGCTAGTTCGGGCTCTAGAGCTATGGCTTTATCAAACGCGGCGATGGCCGCATCTAACTGGTGAAGGTCTTGGTAAATATTGCCTTGGTTGCTATGGGCTTGGGCGTAGTCAGGCTTTTGGTCTATGGCTTTTTGGATCGATCTAAGCGCCTCGGTTAAACGCCGTTCGCCGCGATACGCACCCGCTAAATTGAGATAAGCCTCGGGGAAGTAGGCCTGAAGCGCAATGGCCTGCTCGAAGCTTGCAATAGCCTCATAATTTTCTCCCAAAGCTTTGAGGGCCAGGCCGCGGTTGTTATAGGCCTCAGGGCATTGGGGGTCTAATGCTAGAACTTTATCGATGCACTCTAGGCAAGCGCGGTACTGCTTGAGCTTGAACATTGCCGCGCCCAAAGCAAGGTAGGCTTGGGCGTTGGCAGCGTCAAGTTCTACGGCCTTACAAAAGTAATCCACACCTGCTTCGGCTTTATTAGCGGCCATGGCTTGGTGGCCAAGGGTTAAGAAGTTTTCAAGCGTTGGCTGGCTCATAGCAAGCCCCGCAGTGTGTGTTGAAGCGCGCTGAGAACAGGGTTCCAGTCGCCCACCGCTTTTTGGCGCAGGAGCGTTGCACTAGGGTACCAAGGGCTATCTGCTCTTTGGCTAAGCCAGCGCCAATCGGGGCAATACGGCAGCAAGACCCACAGGGGCTTCTTTAAAGCACCCGCGAGGTGGGCCACGCTGGTGTCCACGCTGATCACCATGTCGACACACTCACACAGCGCTGCGGTATCGGCAAAGCTTTCAATAGCGTTTGAATACTCTACGAAATGGGGTTGTTGCTTTAACTGCTTTAAATCTTCAGCACGGTGCTCTTTTTGCAAACTCACATAAGTGATTCCGCTGGGCAAAACGGCTAAGAGTTGCGAGAACGACAGGCTGCGGTTGTGGTCGTTGTCATGGGCGGGACTGCCGCTCCACACTATGCCTACACGAGGGCCAACTTTAGGCCCCAGCTTTTTCTGCCAAGCCGCGACTTTTTCAGGATCGGCTTGGAGTCCAGCGCTCGGAAGGGGAATCGTTGTCAGCTGGGTGTCGAAGGCCAAAGGCAGGCTTAAAAGCGGACAGTGGTAATCCAACGCAGGAACGGTGTCTCCCGTGGTGATGATTTGGTCAACGCCTTCTAAGTGGGCTAACAACGAAACCAGCGTGGGTTGAACCACCAGGATCACTTTGGCGCCGAGCTGCTTGACCATGCGGGCATAGCGGCTGAACTGCAGGGTGTCACCCAGTCCTTGTTCGCTGGTCAGCAGAATGGTTTTTCCCTCTAGCGGCTCTGCTCCCGTCCACCGGGGTTTACCCGTTGCGAACACATTGGGGGCCATTTTTTCCATCGCCCAGCGCCATTCGTACAAGCGCCAACCCGCTTCAAAATTCCCAGTTAGCAGCTCTGCCAGGGCTTTGTTGCAGTAACTCTCGGCGTAGTTGGGGTCTGCGGCGATAGCGCGGTCGTAACTGGCGATGGCTTGGGCGTGTTGGTTCAGGCTATTCAAGACTACGCCACGGTTGCAAAGTGCTGGGGCGTGGTTGGGTTGGATGGCGATTACCTTGTCAAAAGCGTTTATAGCATCTTCAAACCGGGCTAGGTCTTTAAATACGCAGCCTTGGTTGTAATAGGCTGCCACGTTATCGGGTGAGCAGTCGATGGCTTTTTGGTACGCCTCTAGGGCTTCGGGCTTGCGCTTGAGGTCTTGCAGGGCGTTGCCTCGGTTGTAATGCGCTGATGCAAATTGGGGGTCGTGGGTAATGGCTTTATCGTAGTCTTCTAGGGCGAGATCAGGCTTTTTTTGGCTGTGAAAAACGGTGCCACGGTTGAGATAAAAGACAGCGTTATTAGGTTGCAAAGCCAAAGCTTGGCTATAGGACGCCAAGGCTTTGTCGAACTGGTTTTGCGATTGGTAAACGATTCCCAGGTTGTAAAAAGCTTCAGCGTATTGCGGGTTCCAGCGCAGGGCGGCGTGGTAGGCAACGATGGCTGCGTCAATTTTTCCGCTTTCTTTGAACTCGGCTGCTACAGCGTTGTATGCGCCCGCACAGCGGTAGGCGGCTTCTTCGTAAGAGGGATGAAGCGCCAAGGCTTTTTCAAAGGCATTAATCGCGCGTTGGTAGTCTTGAGACTCTTGATGGGCGATACCGAGGTTGTAATAAAACAAGGGCTGTTGGGGCTGCAGCGCGATGGCTTGGGCGTAACTGGCTGCGGCTTGGTCTAGGCGCTGCAGTTTCAACAGCACATTGCCGCGGTTGAAGAAGGCTTCAGCATAGTCAGGACGAATGGCAGCAGCTTGGCAAAGGCTTTCTAAGGCTTTGTCAGATAGGCCAATGGCTTGTAACGCAAGGCCTTGGCCGTTGTAGGCTGCAGCGTAGCGGGGGTCTAGCGCAAGGGCTTTGCGGTAGCTTTCAAGTGCGGCTTGGTATTGGCTGAGGTCGGCCTGGGCCACACCGAGATTGGTGTAAGCGCCGGGGTGTTGCGGGTTGATTGCGATGGCTTGTTGAATTTGCGCCGCTGCGCCGGCAACATCGCCCATTTGATAGCGCACCATGCCAAGCACCAATGCAGCGTCAAAATGGTGGGGGGACAGGGCTAATGCGCTTTCCAAGCTTTCTTGGGCGGCGACAAGATTGCCGGCGTTCATACTCGCCAAGCCTTCGTTGAACTTTACCTGGGCAACCGGATTCATTAGACACTCACCTGCCGGTGGTCTTTTAGCCGTCATCGAAGGGGTATCCCGGGTACGCATGGATCAAAAATGGTCTTTCACGATATCCAGCACAGGGCGGCGAATTTCCGACACTATGCCACAGAGTAGTTCTTACCGACAGCAAGCGACAATAGAGCATCTGAATCAGGAAATATCTATGCCCCAAGGCACTTCTGAACCCCAACTCAGCCCGTTCCACATGGCGCGCGCCCTCCAAGCCCAAGGCCAATTGACCCAAGCGCAGGCGGCTTACGAAGACATTGTTAAGCAAGATACAGGCCATTTTGAGGCGCTGCACATGCTGGGAGTCGTGAATGCCCAGCTTGGGCACCTCGAAAGCGCAGTCGATTTGATCTGCCGGGCCATTGAAATCAACCCCCAAAGCGACAGTGCCTATTACGACTTGGGCTACGCGATGTGCAAGCTCAATGTGTTTGAGGCGGGGGTGGAGTGTTATGAGAAAGCCTTGGCGATTAACCCCCACAACGCCCAAGCGGCTTGCTACCGGGCCAGCGCCTTACAGGAATTAGGGCGGTTTAAGGAAGCCTTAGCCAGCTACGATTTGGCGATTGCCTTGGTTCCACAGTATTCAAACGCCTACAGTTTTAGAGGAAATTCCCTGCTGTCTCTGGGGCGCACAGAGGACGCGATTGCCAGTTTTGACACGGCGATTGCACTTAACCCCAAT
>Ga0247844_1003946_pt1 | contig 20755 bp, 19 predicted proteins | sample LaCtaG_FD_192421 | JGI IMG/M metagenome (GOLD analysis project Ga0247844, IMG submission 192421) | Freshwater microbial communities from meromictic Lake La Cruz, Castile-La Mancha, Spain - LaCruzMarch201714.5m_1 | ecosystem: Environmental > Aquatic > Freshwater > Lake | place: Spain: Castile-La... | reverse complement strand
TTCTGCGAGGAGCCGGGAACGAATCGTCGTATGGCAGAGATAGCGTGGCACCGCCGGGAAACCAGGCGGCAACAGAGAACACAAACTTCGGCCTAAGCGACGACAAGAACCCGGCTTACTCCCCGACAACGGTTTCCCGCAGATATTGCGATCCGCTCCTCAGCCTGATCTGGGGGCCGACTCACGGGGGCTTATGATGCTGACAACAATCGAAGTGGAAATCGACAGCAGCGGGCACGTTCATGCCCTTGAACCCTTGCCCTTTGTCCTGCGCGGGCGTGCCTATCTGACCATGCTGCCGGACCCGGATGAGCGGCCCGACGTTGCACCTGCCGCCAGCCCCACCGCCGCGCGGGCCCTGGAACTCCTTGCGTCACCGCGCTTCGCCCGGCGTCCACAGGCGGCGCCGGAGGAGGTACGGCAACGCATCGATACACTGCGTAACGACTGGGATGACCGCTGATGAGGCGCGCTTACGTCGATTCGTGCAGCGTGTGCTCGACATGCAGTCGCCCCCTCCAGCCTAGACCCCTTGGCGCTCGTCGTGACTGGCGCCGTTGATCTCGGCGAGGATATCGTCTATCGCAAGATGGTCGAAAAGCGCCGCGCGCTCCTCCGTGTAGTTTCCTGTACCGGTGGAAAACTGACCGATAAAGCGCATGGTATCGACGGCCCCGATCTCACGGGCAAGCACATGCAGCGCTTGGTTGGTGATATCGGCTAAGGGTCTGGCTGGAATTGTCATGGATCAAGTATCTCGATAAGCTCCGAGGGGGAGACGGCCCGCGTGGTCGCGGTGCTGGCCAACTTCGCCCGCCGTAGAAAGCGGTCATCGCAAGTGCAGAAATAATCCGCGTTGGCTTCTACCGCGCAGGCCAGATGCAAGGCATCCAAGGCTTTGATTCCCGAGGCTGCGTACCTGCGGGCACGTTGCGCCGCCGAATTTGAAGCCGGAATCGACACGGCGCTCTTGGACAAGGTCTCTTGGGCAAATGCCTTCCGCACTGGATGCGGATTATGATCGATCTCGTAGCGCAAGGCGACGGAGCTCAGCAATTGCGCGTTTCCGGCTTCGCACCAAGCCAAGACGCCAAGAATGGCCTCGGTCTCCATATGGATGCGGAAGTGTGCCTGATCGTCCATTGGACGCTGGAGACAACACATATCGAGGTAAATTCGCATTCTGAAAAGGAGACCGTCGTTGGCGCGCTCCGCCAAAAAATCGTTCCCACACCGCATCGTCAACCCTGGGTTATGCGTGCGGGGGCCTGTCCGGCATGCTTGTGCCAGGCACGCGCAAATCGTAGCAGAAGTTTGCGTGCCCGGCTGGCGCCTGGAAGCATGGCAGGTCGTGCGTTGGAGCAGCCAGCCGGGGATCAGCTTTCCGAACATCGAACGGTTCGGGTACGCCGCCCGCCAGGCCGACGATCACCCGCAGACCGGCGACGACGACCGCGCCGGCCTGTTTTCAGGCCGACGGGCGACGACTATAATCGCCAAATATTAGCGTTTACCGATATACAGAGGACCATCCCATGCCGACCTACGACTACCGCTGCAACACCAACGGCCGCGTGCTGGAAGTCAGCCACCGCATGAGCGAGAACCTGGCCACCTGGGGCGAGCTGTGCCGCCAGGCCGGGGTGGAGACCGGGGACACCCCGGCGGAGGCGCCGGTCGAGCGCCTGGCGACCGGCGGCACCATCATCTCCAGCAGCAGCCGGGGCAGCGGCGCGGCACCCATGCCGCCGTGCGGGAGCGGCGGTTGCTGTGCGGGCGGAACCTGCCCGATGCACTGACGACACCCCCACCGGGACCGGGGCCGCACCGTCACGCGGCGCTTTGGGGACCTCCTGCGTTTTTTCGCTTTGACGACGCGATGGTATTACCCCTAGTATGGCACGGCTTCCGGGGCCTGATCCTGCGCCCGGGAAGGACTGCGGCCGGAGGTCGGTGCCGACCGACCCGCCCGCTGACCGCCACCCCCGCGGCCTGCACCGGCAGCGGGACGGCGGCCCACCGTTACCAACTGGAGTGATCCCTATGAGCTTTGATTTCCGTAAGGCCAACGTCGGCGATTCCGATCGCGCGATCCGCGCCCTCCTCGGGTTCGGTCTGATCCTGGTCGGCTTCATCGACCATAGCCGGACCCTTGGCGTAATCGGCGTACTGTTGCTCCTCACCGCCTATCTGCGCACCTGCCCGGTCTATACGCTGATCGACTTCAAGACCGACAAGGGCGAGGCCCCGGCCGGCAAGTAGGCCCCGGGAGCGCCCGCCGACGCGCGCCGGATGGATCGCGGCGCCCGGCGGCGGGCACACCACGGACCTCGGCCCTCTCAGGACCCCGGCCCCGTCACCCTCAACCGGAATAATCGCCATGAAATTCGATATCAAAAAGTTCTTGAAGATCAACGTCGGCCAGAAGGATCGCGTGATCCGCGTGATCGTCGCCATCTTCCTCCTGATCGGCTTCTACAACAGCGGCTTCCAAAGCTGGATCTCGGCGCTGATCGCCCTGGCGCTGCTCGCGACCGCCTGGTTCCGCTTTTGCCCGGTGTACCTGCTGGGCGACATCAACACCAGCAAGGACCAGCCGCCGGCCGCCGGCTAGCGCGCGGCTCCAGCCCCGGCCGGGTCAGCGGACCCGGGCGGAGCCGCCGCACCAACGCGGGAGCGAGCGCGGCGGCGCGCGATCAGCGCCGAGTGCGATCGGAACGGATGTGTTGAAACCTATCTCGTAGGGTACGAATCGTATACGCGCCGAGCCGCGGCGACCGCCGGAGTCGGGTACGCGATGCGTACCCGACAGCGACCGGACGTTCGCACGGACCGGGCGTCGTTGTCGTTGTCGTTGTCGTTGTCGTTGTCGTAATCGTGGTCGGATTGTTCGATTACGACAACGACAACGACAGCGTACCCGGGATCTCGGTCGCCGCATCAGTTCTGATCGTACCCAGCGGCGCCGGACGATTTCCGTCCCGGCCGCGGCACCCCTATACTCCGGACCACCCCCACCCACCGGGCCCCGCCATGCCCCGCGCCACCCTGCTGCGACAACGCCTGCTGGCCCTGTTCCTGTTGGCCCTGCTCGCCTTCTTTTCGCCGCTCCCCGTCCGCTTCGAGTCGGTGCCGGACCTGCGCGGCATCCCGGCGCTCTATCTCTATCTCTTCGGCGCCTGGGCGCTGGTGATCGCGGCCGCGGCCTGGGTCTGCTCGCGGGGCCGGGATTGAACCCGGCCGCCGCGGGTGAGCCGCTGGTGATCACCGGGACCCTGATCATCGGCGTCGCCTGCGCCTATCTGGGCCTGCTGTTCGCGCTGGCGTTCTGGGCCGACCGGCGCGCCGACCGGGGCCGCTCGGTGATCGGCAATCCGACCGTCTACGCCCTCTCGCTCGCCGTCTACTGCACCGCCTGGACCTTCTACGGCAGCGTCGGACGCGCCACCGCCTCGGGCCTGGGCTTCCTCGCCATCTATGTGGGCCCGACCCTGATCGCGCTCCTGTGGGGCTCGGTGCTGGTGAAGATGGTGCGGGTGAGCAAGGCGGAGCGCATCACCTCGATCGCGGACTTCATCGCCTCGCGCTATGGCATGAGCCAGTTGCTCGGGGGCCTGGTCACGGTCATCGCGGTCTTCGGGGTGGTGCCCTACATCGCGCTCCAGCTCAAGGCCATCGCCTGGAGCTACACCATCCTGCTGCACTACCCGCAGGTGCGGATGCCGCAGGCCCTCGACCTGCCCTTCTGGCAGGACACCGGCTTCATCGTCGCCCTGTTGCTCGCCGCCTTCACCATCCTCTTCGGCACCCGCCACCTGGACGCCAGCGAGCGCCATGAGGGCATGGTCGCCGCCATCGCCTTCGAGTCGATCGTCAAACTGGCCGCCTTCCTCGCGCTGGGCATTTGGGTGACCCTGGGGCTCCTGGGGAGCGACGGAAGCCTCGGCGGCCCGGCCCTGCCCCCGGCAACCGGCGATCCACACCTGGCCGCGCTGCTGGACCCCGGGATCCACTCGGGCGCCGACTGGTTCGCGATCTCGCTCCTGGCCGCCCTGGCGGTCATGCTGCTGCCGCGCCAGTTCCAGGTGGCGGTGGTGGAGAACAGCGATGAGCGCCAGATCCGGCGGGCGATCTGGCTCTTTCCGCTCTATCTGCTGCTGATCAACCTGTTCGTGATCCCGATCGCGGTGGCCGGGCTCCTGGCCTTCCCGGACGGCCAGGTGGACCCGGACACCTACGTGCTGACCCTGCCGATGGCCTTCGGCCAGCCGGCCCTGGCGCTCGCGGTCTTCATCGGCGGGCTCTCGGCCGCCACCGGGATGGTCATCGTGGAGGTCATCGCGCTCTCCACCATGGTCAGCAACGACCTGGTGCTGCCGGCGCTGCTGCGCCGCTGGCACCGCCGCCCCGAGAGCATGAACCTGGGGCGCCTGCTGCTCATCATCCGCCGCGCCGCCATCCTGCTCATCCTGGTGCTCGGCTGGCTCTATTACCGGCTGGCGGGGGAGGCCTATGCCCTGGTCGGCATCGGGCTCATCAGCTTCGCCGCGGTGGCCCAGTTCGCACCGGTGGTCTTCGCCGCCCTCTACTGGCGCGGCGGCACCCGGGAGGGGGCGCTGGCCGGGCTCTCGGCGGGCTTCCTGGTGTGGCTCTATACGCTGCTGCTGCCCTCCTTTGCCCGCTCCGGCTGGCTGCCGAGCGCCTTTCTGGAGTCCGGGGTCTTCGGGTTCGACCTGTTGAAGCCCCAGGCCCTGTTTGGGGTGAGCAACTGGAACGAGGTGACCCATTGCCTGTTCTGGAGCCTGTCCGCCAACATCGCGGCCTTCGTCACCGTCTCCTCGCTGCGCGCGCCCAACGCGGTGGAGGCGACCCAGGCGAGCGCCTATGTGGATGCCTTGAAGCACGGTCGGCGCACCAAGTTGCCCCTGTGGCGCGGCAGCGCCGAGGTCGCGGAACTGCGCACCCTGGCCGAACGCTTCCTGGGGGCCGAGCGCACGCTGCGCGCCTTCACCGGTTACGCCGCCGCGCGCGGGCTCGACACGCCGGAGAATCTGCCGGCGGACGCCCCGACCGTCGATTTCGCCGAGACCCTGCTGTCCGGGGCCATCGGCGGGGCCTCGGCCCGGGTCATGGTCGCCGCGGTGACCGAGGAGGAGGCCCTGGGGGTCGATGAGGTCCTGAACATCCTGGACGAGGCGTCCCAGGTGCGTGCCTACAGCCAGGAGTTGGAACAGAAGTCCCTGGAGTTGGAGGCAGCCAGCGCGGAACTGCGCGCCGCCAATGAACGGCTCACGGAACTAGACCGGCTCAAGGACGACTTCATGTCCTCCGTCACCCACGAGCTGCGCACCCCACTCGCCTCGATCCGCGCCTTCTCCGAGATCCTGTTCGACGACCCGGAGATCGAGCTCGCGGAGCGCAAGCGCTTTCTCGGCATCCTGGTGAGTGAGACCGAACGCCTCTCGCGTCTGGTCAATCAGGTCCTGGACCTGGCCAAGATCGAGTCGGGCCACGCGGACTGGCTGATCGAGCCGGTGGACTTAAAGGAGGTGATCGAACAATCGATGGCGGCCACCGGACAGTTGATCCAGGGGCGCGGGGCCGCGCTCGAGTTCGCCCTGGACACCCCCGGGAACCCGGGACCCGCGCCCGGCACGGCCTTGGTCCTGGCCGACCGTGACCGGCTGGTCCAGGTCCTGGTCAACCTGCTCTCCAATGCCGCCAAGTTCGTCCCAAGCCAGGACGGGCGGGTGCAGGTGCGGCTCACGCGCCGCGACGACTGGTTGCGTGTGTGCGTGGCGGACAACGGGCGCGGCATCCCGGCCGCGGACCTGGACCTGGTGTTCGAGAAGTTCCGCCAGGCCGCCGGCGGCGGTGAGAAGCCCATCGGCACCGGGCTGGGGCTGCCCATCAGCCGCCAGATCGTGGAGAATTTCGGCGGCCGGATCTGGGCCGAGGCCGGCGCCCCCAGTGGTGCTACGCTGTGCTTCGAGCTGCCCGCGCTCGCTTGCGACCCATCCCGGGACGCCCAAGAATAACCGGTCCGCGAGGAACGCCATTGCACCCCACGCGCCCCGCTGCCCCCAACCAGGCTGAACCATCGGGCCAGGATCACAGGGATCCGGCCCCGCCACCCGGTGAGAGACCGCCATGAGCCAACACGTCCTGATTGTCGATGACGAACCCAACATCGTCATCTCACTGGAGTTTCTCTTGAAGCGAGAAGGCTTCACCGTGAGCGTTGCACGCGACGGGGAAGAGGGTCTGGCCGCGATCCGCGCCCAGCACCCGGACCTCGTCGTGCTGGATGTCATGATGCCCAAGCTCGACGGCTATGCCGTCCTGCAGGCGGTACGGGCCGACCCGCAGCTCGCCGCCACCCGCATCCTGATGCTCACCGCCAAGGGTCGCGAGGCGGAGCAGAAGAAGGGATTGACGCTCGGGGCCGATGCCTACATGCCCAAGCCCTTCTCCACCCATGACCTGATCGCCCGCGCCCGGGAACTCCTGAGCACCGGGTCCGCGACAGCACCGAGCGGGAACTGACCGATGAGCGACCAAGACGAGTTTTCACCCGAGTCCGGCCCGGGCGAGTCCTATGACAACATGGTGATGGAGCAGACCGGGGGGGCGGATCAGGCGCTTCTGCGCACGCTCGCCCGCCGCCGCCCGCCGGTCGTCCCGCCGGGGGCGACGCTGCGCGACACCCTCTACCAGATCAGCCAGCGCCAGGAGGACGCGGCGGTGATCGCCGACGAGGCCTCGGGCCTGCCGCTCGGGCTCGTCACCCTGCGCGAGATGCTGCACGTCATCAGCTTCGAGGGCGGCGGGCTCGACGACCCGGTGGCCGCCCACATGATCGGCGCACCGCTCACCATCGCCGCGGACTCCCCCGCCCATCGCGCCAAGGTCCTGATGACCAAACGGGGGGCCAAGCACTTGCTGCTGGTGGAGAACGACGGGCGGCTGTTCGGGCTGGTCGGCCAGGCCGACCTCCTGGGGCTGCGCGCCGGCGGGGCCGAGGCCCTGATCGAGTCCATCGGCACGGCACGCGACCTGGCCGCCATGACGCTCGCCGCCGACCAGGTCCGACGCCGCGGGGCCGAACTGTTCCGCTCCGGCATGGGGGTGGAGGCGCTCTGCCAGTGGATCTCCGGGCTCCAAGACCTGATCGCCATGCGCGTGATCGAGATCATGGAGGACGAATTCGACCTCCCGGCCGTCCCCTGGTGCTGGCTGGTCTTCGGCTCCGAGGGCCGGCTGGAGCAGACCTTCGCGACCGACCAGGACAACGGACTCATCTTCGTCCCGCCGGACCCCGGCGCGACCGGCGCGCTGCGCGCCGCCTTCCTGCCCTTCGCCCAGGCGGTCAACCAGGCCCTGCACCACTGCGGCTTCGAGCGCTGCCGCGGCAACATCATGGCCGGCAACCCGAGCTGGTGCCTGAGCGAAGGGGAGTGGCGGCGGCGCTTCAGCGACTGGCTGACGGAGCCCGCGCCCCAGGCCGTGGTCAACGGCACCATCTTCTTCGACTTCCGCCCGCTCTACGGCAGCTTCGAGCCCGCCGACCGGCTGCGCGCCTGGCTGCTGGGGGAGGCCCGCGGCGAGGGCCGCTTCCTGCGCAACCTGGCCGAACTGGCCATCAATGTCGCCCCGCCGGTTGGCTGGGCTGGCCAATTCAGCTACGACCGCAACCGCGACTTCCCCCACACCATCGACCTCAAGCTCCAGGGCGCCCGCCTCTTCATGGACCCGGCCCGCGTCTGGGCCCTGCAGTACGGCATCTGGGCGACCAACACCGCCGAGCGCCTGCGCGCCGTCGGCGCCTGCCAGGGCCGCGGCAGCGCCGACACCGCGGTCGAGATCGAGGCCTTCCATCTCATCCAGCGCTTTCGCATCAATCAGCAACTCCAGACCACCGACCCGGACGGCGTCAACCGCGTCGACCCCGACGACCTCAATGAACTGCACCGGCTGATGCTCAAGGAGGCCTTCAAGCAGGCCAAGAAGATGCAGGCGCGGCTGCGCCAGCAGCAGCTCCTGTTTTGACTCCTGTCAAAACAGGAGACGGGAAGCATCATAGTGCACGAGAAGCGCGCAGCCGCGATGGCACCATCTCGTTCCCACGCTCCGCGTGGGAATGCAGCCTCGGCCGCTCCAGCGGCCGGAGCCGACCAATGAGAGACTCTCCGCGAGAACCGCTATGCGCGTGATGAAAGCCGGTCTCACGTATTTTGCCCTGGTCTTCGGTGCCGGGTTCCTCCTGGGCGCGCTCCGCGTGCCCTTTCTGGTGCCGCATCTGGGCGTGCGCACGGCCGAGCTGATCGAGATGCCGCTGATGTTCGTGGCCATCGTCTTCGCCGCCCGCTTCGTCGTCAAGCGATTCGCCCTGCCGCCGGCCGCCGGCGCGCGGCTGGCGGTCGGCGCTCTCGCACTGGCCGTGCTGCTCGCGGCCGAGCTATCACTCGCCGTCATCCTTGCGGACCGGTCGCTGGCCGACTATATCGCGAGCCGAGACCCGGTGTCCGGCAGCGTCTATCTGGCCATGTTGGTGCTGTATGCCCTGATGCCCGCCATCCTGGCTCAGTGGCGCTCCTCGCGCTGACCATCCGCCGAAGGTCTACCGTCGGTCACTTGGTGGAGTATCGGGGCGCGGGGGCCTGATCATCATGCCGGCCGCGAACAGGTGTAGGTCGCCCTTCAGGGCGGCCCCTCAGGGCGACCAGGCGCCCGCGCCGTCGGCTGGTCGCCCTGAAGGGCGACCTACATTGGCGCAGGCCGATGGCCGGGATAGTGTCACGCGCGCCGGTCTCCCGATCTGCCGACCCCAAATTGCAGTGACCCCCGCCCGTCGTTCCGGCAAGATGGCGCCAGTTACCCGTCGCCACCCGGCACCACCACGATGACCCTGAAGACCTACACCCTGCTCCTGCGCCTGCTGCTGCCGCTGGTACTCCTGCGGCTGCTGTGGCGCAGCCTCAAGGCCCCCGCCTATCGGCGCCGGATCGCCGAGCGCCTGGTGCGCGACGCGCCCGGGGCGGCGCCGGCCGCGGTCTGGGTCCATGCGGTCTCGGTAGGGGAGGTCCAGGCGGCGGCGCCGCTGATCCGCCACCTGCTCACCCGGGAACCGCCGCTCAAGGTCCTGATCACCACCACGACCCCGACGGGCGCGGCCCGGGTGCGGGAACTGTTCGCGGACACCGTAGGCCATCGCTACACGCCCTATGACCTGCCGGAGGTCGTCGAACGCCTGCTCGGGCGGGTACAGCCCCGGCTCCTGATCGTCATGGAGACCGAGATCTGGCCCAACACCCTGGCCCGGTGCAACGCGCGCGGCATCCCCGCGGTGCTGGCCAACGCCCGGCTCTCCGCCCGCTCGGCCAAGGGCTATGCCCGGCTGGCCGGCCTGACCCGCGAGACCCTGAGGCGCTTCGACCTGATCGCCGCCCAGACCGAGGCCGACGCCCGGCGCTTTCGCGACCTGGGGGCGGACCCGCAGCGGGTCCAAGTCACCGGGAGCATCAAGTTCGATCTGCGCCTGCCGGCCAGCCTCCTGGACCAGGCCGAGGCAATGCGCCGGACCTGGGGCAGCGACCGTCCGGTGTGGGTGGCGGCGAGCACCCACGAGGGCGAGGACGAACTGATGCTGGCCGCCCACCAACGGCTGCGCGGGCGCGTGCCCGAGGCCCTGCTGGTGCTGGTGCCGCGTCACCCGGAACGCTTCGAGCGGGTCTTTGGGCTCGTCACCCGCGCGGGATTCGACCTGGTGCGCCGCGGCACCCGCGCCCCCTGTACGCCCGAGACCGCCGTCTTCCTGGGCGACAGCATGGGCGAGTTACCGGTCTTCCTGGCCGCCGCGGATGCCGCCTTCATCGGCGGCAGCCTGGTCCCCACCGGCGGCCACAACCCGCTGGAGGCCGCCGCCGTGGGGGTACCGGTGGCCACCGGCCCCTATGTCTTCAACTTCGCGGCGATCACCGAGTTGCTGGTGACCGAGGGTGCCGCCGTCCAGGTAGCGAACGCGTCGCGCCTGGCGGACCTCCTGGCCGACTGGTTGACCGACGCCGCGCTGCGCGCCCGCATCGGCGAGCAGGGTCGGCAGGTGGTGGAGCAGAACCGCGGCGCTTTGCCGCGCCTGATCGCCCTGATCGAAGAGCGGCTGGACGACGGCGCCGGCCACCCCCGATCACCCTAGTGCATGACGCCGAAAATCCCGCGACCATATCTGTTCGTTGTCGTTGTCGTTGTCGTAATCGTTTTCGACTCCGATCACGACAACGACAACGACAACGACAACGATCACGACCGGGAACGGTAGCGGAACTTTCGACGTTCTGCACTAGTATCACCCGCAAGGTCCGCCGGACGACCACCAACAAGGAAATTCCACCATCTGTCCATGAACAATTTCTCCGAAAAGGTCAGCTTCATCTGGGGTGTGGCCGACCTGCTGCGCGGCGACTACAAGCCGTCCGAATACGGCCGCGTCATCCTTCCCTTCATCCTGCTGCGGCGCCTTGACCAGGTCTTGGCCCTGACGCGCGAGGCCGTCTGGAACACCGACGGCGCCAGCGACAAGCTGCCGACGGCCCTGCGCGAGCGGATGCTGATGAAGAGCGCCGCCTGCGGCTTCTACAACCTGGACCGACTCGACTTCCCCAAGGTCTTGCAGGACCCGGACAACATCGCCGCCAACCTGACGCGCTTCCTGCACGGCTTCTCGGCCAATGTGCGCGACATCCTGGAGCGCTTCCGCTTCGAGATCCAGATCGCCCGGCTCGACCACGCCAACCTGCTGTTCCTGGTTGCACGCAGGTTCATCGAGCTCGACCTGCACCCCTACCGGCGCCATCCCGACGGCAGTCTGCTGCTGGGGCCGGACGGTGCGCCCGAGCCCAATGTCACCAACCACGAGATGGGCTCGATCTTTGAGGAGCTGATCCGCCGCTTCTCCGAGCAATCCAACGAGACCGCCGGTGAGCACTTCACGCCGCGCGAGGTCATCGCCTTCATGGTCAACCTCCTGTTCGCCGAGGACGATGAGGCCCTGCAACAGCCCGGCCTGGTGCGCACCCTCTATGACCCGGCCTGCGGCACCGGCGGCATGTTGTCGGTGGCCGAGGACCATCTGGGCCGGCTCAACCCGCAGGCGCGGCTCGAGGTCTTCGGCCAGGAACTGAACGACGAGTCCTATGCCATCTGCAAGGCCGATATGCTGGTCAAGGGTCAGGCCGCCGACAACATCAAGTGCGGCAACTCCTTCTCGGCGGACGCACTGCCGGATCTCAAGGCCGACTATCTGATCAGCAATCCGCCCTTCGGCGTCGACTGGTCCAAGGCCGAGCAGGCCGTCAAGGACGAGTACGAGACCCTGGGACATGGCGGGCGCTTCGGCCCCGGCCTGCCGCGCAAGAACGACGGCTCGCTCTTGTTCCTGCTGCACATGCTGAGCAAGATGAAGCGCCCGCACCAAGGCGGCAGCCGGCTCGCCATCGTCTTCAATGGCTCCCCGCTCTTCACCGGCGCGGCCGCGTCCGGCGAGAGCGAGATCCGCCGCTGGATCATCGAGAACGACTGGCTGGAGGCCATCGTCGCCCTCCCCGACCAGATGTTCTACAACACCGGCATCAGCACCTACGTCTGGCTCCTGACCAACCGCAAGGCGCCCGCACGCCGCGGCAAGGTCCAACTCATCAACGGCGTCAACCGCTTCCGCAAGATGCGCAAGTCACTCGGCGACAAACGCAAGGAACTGGGACCGGACGACATCGACACCCTGACCCGGCGCTATGCGGATTTCACCGAAGGCCCCGAGGTCAAGGTCTTCGACAATGCCGACTTCGGCTTCCACCGCATCACGGTGGAGCGCCCCCTGCGGCTCAACTTCCAGGCCAGCCCCGAGCGCATCGCCCGCCTGACCGACGAGAAGACCTGGCAGGCACTCTTGACCAGCAAGAAGAAGGGCGCCGCCGCCGCGGCCGAGATCCTGGAGGGCGAGGCCACCCAAAGGGCCGTGCTCAACCTGCTCAAAACCCTCGCCACCCCGGAACCCGTAGGGTGGACAAGCGCAGCGCAGTCCACCGAGCCGACCCCACCGCTCTACCAGAACCGCGACGCCTTCACCAAGGTCCTCAAGTCCGCCGCCAGGACGCGCGGCCTCAAGCTCGCCGCCCCGGTCCTCAAGGCCATCCTGAGCGCGCTCTCCGAGCGGGACGAGAGCGCCGATGTTTGCACCGACAACGGTCAGCCGGAGCCGGACCCGGACCTGCGCGACTCCGAGAACGTACCGCTCAAGGACGACATCGGCGCCTACCTGGAGCGCGAGGTCTTGCCCCATGTGCCTGATGCCTGGGTGGACCACTCCAAGACCAAGATCGGCTATGAGATCCCGTTTACCCGGCATTTCTATGTCTACGAGCCGCCGCGGCCGTTGGGGGTGATTCGTAGTGAAATCGAGGCGCTGGAGGGCGAGATTCAGGGGTTGTTGGAGAGGGTTCTATAATGGCTCCCCACTGGTTCGGAGAACTTCCGAATGGCTGGATCTGTGGCCGACTGAAGTCCCTCGGCTGGATAATAAACGGATCAACGCCTCGCAGCGGCGAACCCGATTATTGGGATGGTGACGTCGTTTGGGTAACGCCCGAAGATCTTGGCAAGCAGCAAGGAGCGGAGATCCTTGAATCCGCGAGGCACATTAGCCTAGAAGGGCTCAACAATTGCGGCGCATCAATTGTTTCCCCAGGTGCAATTATTGTCTCTACGAGAGCGCCAATCGGACATCTTGGCATCGCAAAGACTCCATTATGCACCAACCAAGGTTGTCGCAGCATCGTACCGCTGAGCGGCAGCAGTTCTCGCTACTTATACTACCTCTTATTCGCTGCGCGTCCTGAACTCTTGGCACGGGGAAGGGGTTCAACATTCTCTGAGCTATCCTCCTCTGACCTTGGGGACGTGGCTATACCGCTCCCGCCTTTTTCAAAGCAAGAAGCCATCGCCGACTACCTTGACGAAAAGACTGCCGACCTCGATGCCCTGATTGAGAAGAAACGCAAGCTGCTCGACCTGCTGATCGAGGAGCGCACTGCTCTGATAAACCAGGCGGTGACCAAGGGCCTCGACCCCAGGGTGCCGATGAAGGACTCCGGCATCCCGTGGATTGGAGAGATACCGCATCATTGGATGATCAAGCGACTCAAGCACATCGTCGCCGAGTCTATTTCCGGGCCATATGGTTCTTCGCTTACGAAATCCATGTACACCCTCTCAGGGTATAGAGTGTACGGCCAGCAGCAAGTAATCCCTGACAATTTCTCTGTTGGTGATTATTACATTTCAGCCGAAAAGTATGGAGAAATGTCACGGTACCGAGTCTTCGCCGGAGATGTCTTAATCAGCGTCATGGGGACAGTCGGTAGAGCGGCAGTAGTCCCCGACGATGCGGAGCCAGGAATCATAAACCCCCGACTGGTACGATACCGGCCGAAAAGCGAAACGGTTGACGCGCGCTTTATGCAGATGGCATTGCTAAGCGATTCGTGCCAAGCCCAACTCAAGGAAACGGCACAGGGTTCTACGATGGACGGGCTGAACATGAGCATTCTGGGAGATCTTCGACTGGCGTTACCTCCGCTCACGGAGCAAGCCGAGATTATCTGGAGTATAAGGAATGGAACAGACCGTCTCGATCAAGTTCGACAAGCAATCGAATCGCAAGCGAATCGCCTCCAAGAATACCGCCAAGCCCTCATCACCGCCGCCGTCACCGGCCAACTCGACCTCGGGGCCGCGGCATGAAGCCCGTAGGGTGGACAAGCGCAGCGCAGTCCACCGGATCCCGCGCGGACTGTCCGGTCGCCGGTGGACCGCGCTGCGCTTGTCATCTGGCTCCCACGCTCCAGCGTGGGAGCAAGAGCGGGCGCTCCGCGTCCAGCAACCAGACGGGACGCGGAGCGCCCGCACTGCATTCCCACGCTGGAGCGCGGGAACGAGAGGACAGGTGGAAGCGATGAATGAAGACGACCTGTTGCGCATCCTGGCGCCGATCCCGATCGGCCAGGACATCCCCGGCATGAATAAGGGGACGGTATTTCGGTTGGCCGATCGTCACGCTCGACTCGCAACACCGCCGCCGCCCCCATATCCGGCTGTTCGTCAGCGTCCTGGCAACCTACTTGAAAGATGGCAGGGCCTCCCTGACCTATTGCCGCGGCGATGGACCGCGCGTGCCGCATCTCGGCGAGTACGGAAGTCACTACAAGTCCCTTGCACGCTATCTCTATGCGATCGAAGGGCGGCGACACGGCCGCGTGCACAAGCGCACCGGGCCTTGATCATAATGCCGCGCAGGGCGATGAGGCCGCAGCGTAGGGTAGACAAGCGCAGCGCAGTCCACCAGCGACCGCGAAGACCGTGCCGGATTCGGTGGACCACGGCATTGCTTGGGCCGGACGGGGCATTCGCCCCGTCCGCAACGTTTTCTCCGGACCCGCGGGCTGGTATACTCACGCAAGGCCGCGTGGCCTTGTTTTATCCTAGAATCGGCAATTGCTCACGCAAAGACGCCAAGAACGCAAAGAACGCAAAGAAGAATAGAACTTTGCCGGCGATGATCCCGTCACCCGGTAGGTGAACCGTACGACAGAGATATCGCATTGAAAAACTTTGCGTCTTTGCGTGAAACAAATGCTCATCAGGCCGGACGGGGCATTCGCCCCGTCCGAAATGTTTTCTCCGGACCCGCGGGTCTGCCGTACCCATCGGCGACCGAATAAACAATTGGGACGGGGCGAATGCCCCGTCCCGCCCGGAAAGCGAGCTTGGCGCCTTGGCGTGATCATTGCTCTTCTTCTTTGTGTCTTTGTGCCTTTGTGAGAGAATTACTCACGCGCAGCGACGAAGGATCAAGATGAAGACCTACACCGAAGACGCCTTTGAACGGCTGATCGTCGAGCACCTGGTCTTACACGGCGGCTACGAGCCCCGCGGCCTGACGGCGTTCGACCCGGACGAGGCCCTGGCCATCCACGCGGGCTTCGACGTGCAGCGGGCGCTGATCCCGGCGGATGTGCTCGGCTTCGTTGCGGACACCCAGCCCAAGCCTTGGGCCAAGCTCCAGGCGATCCACGGCGCGTCGCTGGCGGGCCTCTTCCTCGACGCACTCACCAAGGCCCTCGATACGTTCGGCCTGCTGTCGATGCTGCGCCGGGGCTTCAAGTTCCATGGCCAGAAGATCCTGCTGGCTTACTTCAAACCCGGCAACAACCTGAATCCGGCGGTCTGGGACCTGTACGACCAGAACCGTCTGCGCGTGGTGCGCCAACTGCGCTACGACCCCAAGACCGACGACGAACTGGACCTGGCGCTGTTCGTCAACGGCCTGCCCATTGCCACCGGCGAGTTGAAGAACCCGATGACCGGCCAGCAGGCGACGGCGGCCAAGCAGCAGTATCGGCAGGACCGCGACCCCCATGCACCCCTGTTCCGCTTCAAGGCCCGCGCCCTGGTTCACTTCGCCGTGGATGCGGACGAGGTCTGGATGACCACTCGCCTGAATGGGCCCTCCACCCGCTTCCTGCCCTTCAATCGCGGACATGACGGCGGCGCCGGCAACCCGCCGGTGGCGGGCAGGCACCGTACCTGTTACCTGTGGGAAGAGGTCTGGCAGCGCGACAACCTGTTGGATTTGGTGGGGCGGTTCCTGCACTTGCAGACCGAGGAGGAGAAGGACCCGGACACCGGTCAGGTAACGGTCAAAGAGACGATGGTCTTCCCGCGCTATCACCAATGGGATTGCGTGCGGCGCCTGCTGGCGGCGGCCAGGGAGACGGGCGCCGGCACGAACTTCCTGTCGCAGCACTCGGCGGGTTCGGGCAAATCCAACACCATTGCCTGGGTCGCCCACCGGCTGGCCGCGCTGCACGACGACCAGGATCGCAAGGTCTATGACGCGGTCGTGGTGCTGACCGACCGCAAGGTGCTCGACCAGCAGTTGCAGAATACCGTCTATCAATTCGAGCACAAGAGCGGTGTCGTGGAGAAGATCGACACCGACTCCGCCCAACTCGCCCGGGCCCTGACCGCCGGGGTGCCGATCATCATCTCCACCATCCACAAGTTCGGCTTCATTCAGGACAAGATTCAGGCCCTGCCGGACCGGCGCTACGCCATCATCGTCGATGAGGCCCATTCGTCGCAGACCGGCGACATGGCGGTCACCCTCAAGGAATTGCTTTCCGACAGCGCGCTCGCCGCCAGGCTCGAGGCTGAAGGTGAGGACCTGTCGGCGCCGGATCAGCTCGCGCTGCGCGCGGCCCTGTTCCGCGGGCCTCAGCCCAACATGAGCTTCTTCGCCTTCACGGCGACGCCCAAGCATAAGACGCTGGAGCTGTTCGGTCACAAGGGTTCCGACGGCAAACCGGCGCCCTTTCACCTCTACTCGATGCGCCAAGCCATCGAGGAGGGCTTCATCCTCGACGTGCTCAAGGGCTACATGACCTACCAGCGCTTCTTCCAACTCGCCAAGCAGGTCGCGGACGACCCGGTATTGGACAAGAAGAAGGCCGCGGCGGCACTGGCCCGCTTCGTCAGCCTGCACCCGACCAATATCGCGCAGAAGACCCAAATCATCCTGGAGCATTTTCGCGCCTGCGTGATGCACCAGCTCCAAGGCCGCGCCAAGGCGATGCTGGTGACCAGTTCGCGGCTGATGGCGGTGAAATACAAGCAGTCCTGCGACGCCTACCTGATCGATAAGGGGAAGGACCCGGGCTACAGCGCTATCCGCTGTCTGGTGGCCTTCTCCGGCGAGGTCCAGGACGACCAGGTGAGGGGTGTCACCTACACCGAGCCGCAGATGAACCGCGGCAGCGACGGCAAGCCCATCAAGGAAACCGAGCTGCCCGCCCGTTTCGCCTCCAGTGTCTATCAGGTGCTCATCGTCGCCAACAAGTACCAGACCGGCTTCGACCAACCGCTCCTGTGCGCAATGTATGTGGACAAGCGCCTGGACGGCATCCAGGCGGTGCAGACACTCTCACGGCTCAACCGCACCTATGGTCGGCTGCTGCTTCGCAAGCCGCCGCCGCCCGCCGGCGGTGCGCCGGTGGACTTGGGCGACGATGTGGTGCTGGCCTCCTATAAGCTGAAGCTGGACGCCGCGGGCGACTTGACCCTGAAGGCCGGCGGCTCCGGCGAGTTGCCGGGCCCCGAATACACCGGGACCGGCACCGCGAAGCCGCCGCAGGAGCGGCTCTCCACCATCATCGAGGTCATCAATACGCGCTTCGGCACCGACTTCGACGCCCAGGACCTGGTGGATGGTGTCACCGCACAACTGGTGGCCGATGCCGACCTCCAACAGGCCGCCCGCGTCAACGACAAGGGCAACTTCGGGGTTCCGTTCCGGGAGGCATTGGACGACGCGCTGGTAACCCGCCACGAAAAGCACGGCGACTTCATCAACACGCTCTTCCAGGACGAGGCACTGGGGGCCTTCTTCCGGAACTGGATGCTGGATCAGGTCTATGCGCAGTTGCGTGGCGGCAGTGATTCAGCAATGCAGGATCACTGATTCCGGAACAGCGCCCACACCTCGCGGAAGCGCTCGTGGGTCGAGTCGCCGATCCACTCGAAGGCGACCGATTCGGTGCAGGAGACCTGGACGCTGCCGGCGCGCATGCGGTCGAGCACATTCTCCTTGCACTCGGGCTTGCGCGAGATGATGGCATCGGCCGGGACGAAGACCTGATAGCCCCAGCGCTGGAGCCCGGAGACGGTCTGGGAGATGCAGATGTGGGCCTCCATGCCGACCACGATCAATTGGCGCCGCCCGGGGTGGGCCGAGATATTGCGCTCGAACCCCGCGGCGGTGCAGCAGGAATAGGCCGTCTTTTCGGTCGGCTGGGTGTCCGGCGGCAGATTGCACGCGATCGAGGCGATGATCGGCCCCAGCCCCGCGGAGTTCTGCTGGGTGGCGATCACCGGGATGCCGAAGACCTTGGCCGCGGCGATCAGGCGATTGATGTTGCCGACCACCTGCTCCAGTTCATCGGCCCCCATCGCCTTGGCCAGCCGTTCCTGGGCGTCGATGATGAGCAACTGGGACGCGTCCCGCTGACACAGCGGCATCTGGACTGGTTGAACGCTCAATGGATGTCCTCCGGTTGGTTGTCGCTGCCGACGGCAGCCTTGTTATACCTGACGGTTTTGAGTTTTCAGTTTTTGGTTTTTCGTAAGATGCCGACCAACATCGCGTCAATAAGAACGAAAAACCGAAAACTGAAAACGTAACGGTCGATTGCCTCTTGGCCCCGGTGCCTCGCAGCCCTGGGGCACCAGGATCAGAACACGAAGAGCGGCGGCGCCGGGCAGTTGGCGAGCGCCGGGATGCAGGTTTCAAACAGCGACGCGCGGTGCAGACCGCCGCCGGCCGCCCGGGTGATCAAGCAGGCCGCCATGGCCGGCGCCTCACCGAGCACGCAAAAGAGTCGGCCACCCGGGGCCAGTTGCTCCTCCAGCACCGCCAGGGCCGCGAGTTCGGGCACCGAACCGCTCACCGCGATGACATTGAAGGGGCCGCCCGCGGTCGGCCCGGCCAAGGCGTCGGCCGTGCGCACCTCGATCCGGTCGAATCCCGCGGCAGCGAGACGCTCGCGCGCGGCGGCGGCCAGCGCGGGTTCGAGTTCCAGGCTGACCACCCGGGCGCCCAGACGGCTGAGACAGGCGCTCAGGTAACCGCTGCCGGTGCCGACCTCCAGCACCCGGTCGGCGACCTGCACCTTAAGCGCCTGCAACAGGCGCCCGACCACCTTGGGGGCCAACATCGTGCGACCCTCACCGAGCGGGACCTCCAGGTCTGCGTAGGCCAGCCCCCGGTAGGCGTCCGGGACGAAGCCCTCGCGCCGGATCTCGCCCATGACCTCGAGCACCCGATCGTCCAGCACCTCCCAGGGGCGGATCTGTTGCTGGATCATATTGAAGCGCGCGATGTCACTGCTTGAGTCCACGAGGGTTTCTCCGCGGGGTTCAGGGGGTTTAGGGCCGGTCGGCGTGCAAGGCTAAGGGCTTCGCACCCGGCGTGCAACCGCGCAACCGGGCGCGCCGGTCGGCCCCGCCGATTTGGGGCCACCCGTCATCGGCTGAACCTGGAATCGGCAGTTGCTCACGCAAAGACGCCAAGAACGCAAAGGAGAATCAAACTTTGCAAGCGATGCTTCCGTCACCCGGCAGGTGCGCCGTGCGACAGAGATATCGCATTGAAAAACTTTGCGTCTTTGCGTCTTCGCGTGAAACAAATGCGCTTTCCAGGCTCAAGCACTACGCGTCAGCGGCCAGTCGGGCGGCGCTTGGCCTTGAGGCATTTCCGATAATAGATAAAATTAGCGATTTCTGAAATAAATTTAGTCGTGGGCTGCCGCCGCAGGGGGGCACCGGGGGCCGCCGCCGATGCAGATCGACCTGAAAAGCCACCTGCACCTGCCCGTGCCGCCATTTCGATCGAAGCCGCAGCCGCCCATCCAAGCGGCCGGGTATGCTATCGTTCGCCGGGCGCTGCCACCCAGGACCTGGCCAGGACCAGGCCAGGAACAGGATCGGAAGCGCGGCACAGACTCCGAACCCCAGCTACCCGGTAGCCAGCGCATGCGCAGACCTCACCCACTCGCGGCACTCCTGATCGCCGCGACCGCCGCCTCGGTGTCGGCGGCCGACCAGCCGGCGCCGCTCCCGGCGGCCCCGGCCCAAGCCCAAGCCCAAGCCCAGTCACCGCCCCCGGCCAGATCACCCGTCCCGCCCCCGCCCAAGCCCGGCGCCCAGAAAAAAGGCAGCGTAAAGGCCGAATACAAGGGCCCGACCGAGGCCGACATCCGCACCGCCTACCAGGACCGGGTCGACCTGCTCAACGCGGGCACGGCGCAGTATCTCGATCCTGCGGCGGCGGCCAAGCTCACCATCAAGCTGGTCAAGGTGGATGTGGTGGAATGCAACCCGGCCGAGGAGCGCCAGGATACCTACGTCTGCAGCATCCTGATCGAGGCCGGCGTGGGACCCGGCGAGGTCGAGTTCAAGCGCGTGGAGGTCGCGCTGGTCAAGGCGAAGGACGCCTGGCGGATCCAATAGGAGCGCCGCATAGACTGACCCCTGCGCCCCCCTGCCCGATTACTTGCACCGTGGCCCGCTCGCACCCCGCCGTGGTCTGGCCCACCGGCGGCGCGTCGCGCGTCCGGCCTCATGAAGCGTCTTTTTGAGTCCCCAACCCTTCCCAACACAGCACCCTGAGGTAATCTGCATGTCCTTGATCTCTCGCTCAATGGCCGAACTGATCGGCACCTTCTGGCTGGTCCTCGGCGGTTGCGGCAGCGCCGCGCTGGCGGTGGTCTTCATGGCCGGCCCCAACGATATCGGTATCGGCCTGCTCGGCGTCGCCCTCGCCTTCGGCCTCACGGTCCTGACCATGGCCTATGCCATCGGGCACATCTCGGGCTGCCACCTGAACCCGGCCGTAACCATCGGTCTGGTCGTGGGCGGGCGCTTCAGCGCGGCGGACGCCCCCCTGTACATCCTCTTCCAGACGCTCGGGGCCATCCTGGCGGCCTTCCTGCTCCTGCTGATCCTCAAGGGCCGACCAGACTTCGTCCTCGCGGCCAACAGCCTGGCGGTGAACGGATTCGGTGACCTGTCGCCGGGCAAGTACGGCCTGACCACCGCGCTGATCATGGAGGTCGTCATGACCGCCGTGTTCCTGTTCGTCATCCTG
>Ga0247844_1003937_pt1 | contig 20800 bp, 17 predicted proteins | sample LaCtaG_FD_192421 | JGI IMG/M metagenome (GOLD analysis project Ga0247844, IMG submission 192421) | Freshwater microbial communities from meromictic Lake La Cruz, Castile-La Mancha, Spain - LaCruzMarch201714.5m_1 | ecosystem: Environmental > Aquatic > Freshwater > Lake | place: Spain: Castile-La... | reverse complement strand
GGGTGTTGGGCAGGCGCCGGCGCACCCGCACCGGTTTGCCGCCCTGGAAGAGGAAGCCGGTGCCGTCGTGCAGCAGTTCCCAGGGGAGCCCCAGCAGGGCGGTGGCGGCCTCGCGGGCGCTGCGGACCTGGTCCTGCGTGGCCCCGGCCTCGAGCGTGGCCTCTGCATCCACCAGGATCGAGCAGCGCCGGCCGGCCCCGTCGGCGATGCGCGACCAGGACTGCATGACGTTCGCGGTGTGCTCCGGGGGCAGGGCGGCGCGGTGGAGGTCCTGGCCCCAGCGGATGAGGCTCTCCTCCACCCGCCGGGCGCGGTCGCGGAACTGGGTGCCGGGCCAGACGGCGTATTTCTCCAGGTACCAGCGGATGTCATCGGCCTCGATGGGTCCGATGGGCGCGGTGAGGCGCCAACTGCGGGCGCTCGCGACCTCGCGTCGCCCGGCCCCCTGTGGACCGGGTCCCGGTTCGTGGACCAGCCGGGCGCGAGCCGAGGGGCGGCGCACGCCCGCGCCCAGGTCATCGAAGCCCAGGTCCTCGAAACGCAGATCGGTGAGTTCCAGGACCAGTTCCTCGACCGGCTCGGGTGCCGGCTGCGCGGTCGGTGGCCGGTCGGACGGCAGGCGCCGGCCGAGCGCGGTCAGGATGGCGTCGAGTGCCGCGTCGAGGCCGTCGGGTGCGCTGCTGATGGGGATGTAGACCGGCTCGGTGCCGAAGACCTGCTTCAGGACCCCGAGCCGGGTGCCGTCGAGCGAGAGAGGGATGACCGGGTAGTGCGCCGGGCCGTGGTCGCGCTAGACCCGCAGCGCATGCGCCAGCTCGTCGCCGACCCAGTCCGATTGCAGGGCGGCGGGGCTGACCAGGACCGCGTAAGCCGCCGCAGACTCGATCGCCTGCGCAACCGCCGGCCACAGCAGATCGCCACCGCGCAGTTCGCGTGAGTCAATCCAGAGTTCCTCGCCAAGCTCGGCGAGCGCCTGGCGCAGTTGGCGGACCAGGGCATCGTCCAAGGTGCTGTGGGAGAGAAAGAGCGGCGTTGTGGGCATGGTTGGGTCCCTGAGTCACGGGGGGGATGACTGGTAAAGCTCCCCCCACTCACTCGGCGTGAGCGCGGGTGCCAGGTCGTCACCGTGCAACTGCGCGCCTTTGAAGGGGAGTCGCGGCGCCGGCGTCTGCGCCACCGTCAGGCCCCAGCCCCGCCAACTCGTTGCGCAGGTCCGCGAAGACCTCGTCTTGGGGGATCACCCTCCCCTGCGCGATGTCGGTCTCCCCCTGCACCGGTAGCTTGAGCATCAAGAGAACCTGCTGGTCCGCCTGGTACTGTTCATAGTCCTGAACCACGGCCCGGCCGCGGCCGTTCTGGGTCAATACCAGGACGCCCGGCTTCTCGCGCATCTTGGCCAACAACCGGCTGGCGTCGGACTTGAACTCGCTGAGGCTGATGATCGCGCCGGTCATACGTAGCACCTGTATTCGGTCCAAATTCGACCTACCAGTGTAGCGCAACCCTCACACAATCCTCCGCCCGCACTGCAAGTGCCGCTTCCATTGGTTGCGTCTCGTTATGCAGCACCTCGCGAAGCAGGGTTCGCGCTCCAAAATTACTAGCAAGATCATCCTAGACCGATGGATGGGCGTAAGTTACCCATTACATCTATTGATTGGGCCTGCTTAGCTCCAAAGGTCCAGCGCATCCATATCGGGACCCTCAAGAAGTTCAATGTCGTCCAGATCATCAAAACATTCGATATCATCTGAGTCGTAAGCTGACGGTGCTGGAATATTCGAAACGGGGGGAGTCACATGGACCTTCTCCATAAACTCGCGTTCAATCTCTGCCAAGAAAGCAACACGTTGCTGGAGGAATCCGTCGTTGTTTCCAGATTCTAGCAATGAAAAGAAGTCTGCGCGAATCGCGTGACTCTCCAATACCCTATCACGGATAGCTGGCGCCAATTTCACCATCCAATTTTTCGCCTGCCCTCTAACTTCCTGAGCCACATCCAGCACCCGATTCGCGGGGCTCTTTCGCAAGTTCCCGTCATGAACGGTGGCGCAAAGTCTGCGCATCGATTCAGGGCCACGCTCAAACAATAGCCGGGCCGCCTCATCCAAGCCCAATTCAGTCCCATCGGGACGCTGGGGCTTACGTGCGAGCAGTACACACAGCATCGCCCTCACTCGCGCGCTTCGTAGATCAAAACGAAGTGGCGGAGGAAGCGCTGCCTGCTCGATATCCATGTACTTAAATCCTATAGGATTGATGTCCTTGGAAGTATCATCCCGAAGCTCCTCCACCAGTTTGAGGACGATTGCAGGATTCCGTGCCCCAAACCAGCCGCCGAACGAGGACACCCAGAACCAGCGCCTCAATAGTGTTAGTTGCGCTGAATTTGGATTCTCACACCTACCGTAAAAGGCCGATAGGGCGACAAGTTGCATGCTGTAGGGAAGCATCCGGGCATTCAAGACACCAAGGTCTCGAAGAAACGCCCTAGCGTGCGCCAGGCCTTTTCCGGCTTGGACGACGCCTTGAGGCAACTGGGTACGGACCTTTTCTTTGACTGCGTCGCCGAGGCTGGTCCAGTCGGTACGGTACATATCCTCACCGGCGGCGATCAGAACCGCCCGTAGAAGAATGACGCGATCCACCTCACCAAATCCGGAACGAATCATATCCTGCTGTAATGTGTCGATCTCCGGTGCAAGGTGGAAAGCTCCTGCGTCACCTTCCTCGTAGGTTAGTGCGGAGAACATCTCGTCCTGGCCGATACTTCGCCCTTTCTTGTTAAGTCGCGAAAAACTCTCCACTGCGATACTCAGGTTGTTAGTCTTGATCTCGACCAGTGGAATCCGATAGCTCTGAATTGCCCTGGCAACTTCCTGCGCACGCCCGATCCACTGGAATACAACTTCGCGGCTAGGGGCACCTGGATCCTGATCCGGCGAGACCGTCCGCATCATTTTTTCGAGTTGATCATACAGCTTCACGGTATCGAGTAGCGCTGGCACGGGCACAAAGTGGGATGGCAGAAGGGCTTCCTTTGCTGCATGGGAAAAGGAATTAGTTTTCGCATCAAAGAACAAACTCCACCGTTGCGGATCGTCGTCGCCCTCCGTAGAGCACTGTGGTTCTCCAGCCAGCAGGACACCCACCAAGGTTGTCAGTCGCTGCTGACCATCGAGCACCAACCATGTCTCACCACTATAGTCGGGAAGGCGGAGTGGCCCAATGTGTGGACGACTGCTCGGGATCGGTTGAGCGCCCCAAAGAAATAGCGTACCAATAGGATATTGGCGCGCAATAGAATCGAATAGATCGACGATATCTTGGCGGCGCCAGATAAACTCTCGCTGAAAACGGGGCACACGGAGCCGCCCTTCCTTAGCCCGCTTAAGCAGATCGATCAGGTGAATAACCTGAGGCGTGATTTCGGGAATCTCATTTTTTTCATCGCTCATAATAATCTATAGCTCCGCAGCTATGGCGTCGAGAAGGGCATTAATCTCATCTGCGCCGTCGCGTGCCCGAAGTTCGTGACTGGAAAAATCGGCGCGTCGCCCGTTGTACAAGAACAGGAACGGTCGCGGACGCTTCGGAAACAGCCGTTCCTCGAGTAATTCAAGATCAGGAACATCCAAGGGGCTATACAAGCCAGCGACAATTGCCTCCTCTCTTTCTTTGTCCTTCAGTCCATCCTTGAGCGGAAAATGATCTCGCTGCATCTGAGTCCGCCGGAGCAGCGCGTTAAAGCGATGCCTATCGCTCTGGTTTCGGGGGTCGTCTCTGGCCGCCTTGATCACGCTATCCGGTATATAGTTCTCCGCATTTCGCTTTAGCAAGACGTGTAACGGGATAGAGCAATCGGAACACTTCAGACGGACATTTTCTATATCTCGGTGGCTCTGATGACCACTGTCCCCAGGCCAACGCCGATCCGAGTCGCACAACACAAAGAGTCGAACAGGACGCCCCTCTTTCGAGGCATCCTCAACCGCGCGCACCACACGCTGTGGCATTGCCCCCACTCCACCGGCGGTGTCTATCTCAATAGCCTTGGGTGTGACCTCTTGAGCACGCTTCCACAAAGAACGCAGTTCCGGAGAGCCAAATTCCTCTACTAGTATATCGAGCAAGACGCCATCGGCCTCGCGGTCTTCGACCAGGATCGTCAAGGGCGTATGCGCGACCTTGTCAGCAATCCGCGCATCTGCGAGGCTATGAACTTCAACCACCCGAACATGGACTCCATGCCCATCGACGTGTTTTCGAGGCGGCGTCGCTACCGCAGCAGTCAAAACCTTCCGACGCGTTGGGCGAGCATCTCGATACCATGCAGAGGCCTTTAGCAAATCCGAATCGGGCACTTCGACATGATGCACCTCATCGGCGAGTCGATCAACGAGACGATCAATAAGACTCAACACTTCATCGCTACCGTCCAGGGCACTTGCGTGAAGGATAAATCTCATGATTGACGCCGCTGAGGCTCACGCGCTTTCTGAGCCCGCCGAATAGCTGCAACCTCAGTAAAGTCAGCCTCGAATACTCCAGCAGGCCACCAATCGACTTCACCATCAGGATGCAACTTGATCGACCTAAGCTCACTCTTATCCTTAGTCACATCAACGAAATAGAGCGCCACCTGATTGGGTGCTATATAGCCTTCCGCTATTCGGCGTTGCACGCGAAGCAGAATGGGCTCCGAGTTAGTCTCAACCAGGATCTGACCTCGCCCCTGAAGTGCAGTATCGATGAATAAATCGGCAAGCGGGGCTTGCACATCTGCGTGGAGATGTAACTCCGGTTGCTCAACGACGTCCAAAAATGGCGCCGCTTCAATCCCCTGCCGCTGCCGCCAAAGTTGATGCACGACAACCGGCAGCACCTGCTGGAGTCCTTCCCCACCCTGCGAGAGATTTGTCGACAGGGGGCCGGTACGCTTCAACTGGAGGCTAAAACTGTCATTATCACGCTTCAAAACCAATCGCCAACCATCCATATTTTCGGCATACCAACGACCCACCTCATCAGCAAGCATGCTATCTATACGGAGAAGTTGCGGTGCTTGTGTGCCGCGAAGATCCAATCCGGCGAATTGCTCATTCGAGTAAGCGGCCAACACTGGAGATCGAGTAGGCCCCAAGTGCACCATCTCATCCAGCAACGCCCTCACAGCCTTGCGCCAGGGGTCCCAATACGCATCAGGCGGAAGAAGCCCTTGGAAAGCCGGTGCGGTCGCATCCGGCTCAGGAGGACCAGAGATGGATATCAATTTTGGCATACGCATCATGTAAGACCAGATACGCGGAGGGTCATCGGCCGATAACGCTGTAGGACTATAGAGGGTTACCGATAAATCGATCTTGTCGCCGTTGTGTTCTCCAAGAATATGAAATTCCGGTCGACGAAAAAACGCCCCGCCATGAACGAGATCAAGAAAATTGGCGCCGTAGCTTAACCCACGAACATCGACGGGCAAGACGCGAGCATCATCGCACTCCAGACCGCCGAGTAGCAATCGAGGGAGTCGAATTGCAGCACTTTTCCCGCTATTATTCTTACCAAAAAATAGAGTAAGAGGAGCCAACCTCATCTGCTGGAGCTTTTCACTCCCCCCATCTCCATTATAGGCTTTGTAGTCTTTAAAACAGATTTCCGAGATTTTCATTGATCACTCCCACCCGACAAATAATAAGTCACGTTACTGCCTTTTCCCATGAGACCAAAAAATTGCCAATCAAGAGGTTTCGTCAAGACGAGGCGAGCCATTGATCAAGGGTCTGCATGTCAGGGCGATGATCGATCGGGTCGGCACCGGCCACGGGGATACCGAGTCGGGACAGATGGGTCGTCATGGCGGACACGCTGACCCGTGCCACGCGGGCGGATCGACCGAGCGACATGGCACCGTCTTTGTAGAGTGCGACGGCCAAGGCCAAGGCCAGCCCGTCGCCCTCCGCGGTGGCAGCGGATGCGTCCAGGTGCATCAGTATGGCCTCCGGGTGATCGCCCTTGAGGACCAGGACTGGGCCGTCGTGCGTCTTGCGGACCGCCTCGGAGGGGTTGTTCTTGAGTTGACGGATATTGACGGATTGCATGTTGGCTGACCTGACAAACGTCGGGGGTACATGGCGTAGGAACCTGACGAGCATAGCAGGATTTCCTCCCGACAGGCGGTCGGCGCTCCCACGACAGTAGGTCGCCTATTTGCCCTCGTCACCAAACTCCGCTTGGTGATAGCCCGGCAGTGCTCGACCAAAGCAAAGCTCTCCACCTTTCCAAGGAAAATCAGTGGCGTCCGCACGCCGGAGCGGCTAAAGCCTCGACCTGCAGTGGCCTTTCAGGCGGTGCGGCTGGTGGCCCCGTAACGGCCGCGGCCCATGAAAAAGACGAGCGGCATGTAATAGAAGATCAGCCAGTGCCCGGAGGAACCGCGCAGGATGTTGACTTGCTGGGCCTGGTATTCGTCCGCCGTCAGGTTACGGATGAAGCGGCTGTGCGCCTGGAGCACAAACTGGCCGTCGCGGATCAGCGGACTCCCGCCCTCGGTCTTGTGGATGAACAGCGGGAAGTTCAGCGCGACCTAGCCCGCGAGGAACAGGCCGAGCAGGCGCGCCCAGCGCGGGTACAGCGCCCAGAGGGTCGCCCCCGATGGCCGCGCCCCCCGCTCCCGGCGGGCCTGGAACACGAAGGGGATGAAGACCACGAAGATACCGGCGTGCAGCAGCCAGACCGCCGGGAAGCGCGTGGCCAGGTCGATGCCGAGCAGGGCCGCGAGGTGGACCGCCAGCGAGGACAGGAGGCCCAGGAGGGCGAAGGCGGCGAGGAGGCGGTTCATGTCAGGCTAGGGTCTCGAGGAGGAGTTGGACCTCGGTGGCCATCTCCCAATACAGGCCGGGGGCCTCGCCGAGTGTGGGGTCGCGGCTGCCGGCGGCGATCACGTCCAGTGCCTGGATAAAGGGGCGGCCCAGGTCGCTCTGCCAGAACGGATCGGCGGCGGCCTGACGCAGCAGCGACCGGGCGGCGGCCCGATCGCCGGCGTTCAGGTACACGGTCACGGCGAGCGCGAGCCGGCCGGCCCCGGAGTAGCTCTCGCCGCCGTCGCGGCGGTAGGCGAGGTAGGCGGCGCGGGCTTGGTCGCTGGCCGCGGCGGCGGCGCCGGGGTTGGCGGCGGCGGACTCGATGTCGGCGAGGATGGCCCAGGTCTTCCAGGGTTCGGCGGCGTGGCCGAATGGCGCCTTGCACTCGATCGCCCGCTGGACCTGGCGGCGCGCCTCGTCGAGGCGCCCAAGCCGGCGCAGTGTGTCCCCGAGATTGCTCCTGACGAGGCCCTCCTTTGCCTCATCACCGATCTCGACATACAGGTCCGCGGCCTGCCGGTAGAAGGTCACCGACTCCTCGGGGCGGTTCAGGACGTCCTTATACAGATTGCCCAGTTGGGTGAGCGTACCCGCCTGCCCGGTGCGATTGCCGAGGCGCACCGCGATCGCCAGCGACTCCCGGTAGGCATCCTCCGCCGCCCCCGGGTTGCCCGACTCCTGATAGGCCCTGCCGGTCTGGTGCCAGTAGAGGGCGACGCCGCCCTGCTCGCCCAGGTCAGTGAAGCGCGCACGGGCCTGCGCATAGGCGTCCAGCGCCTCCCGGTAGCGGCGCTGTTGCAGGCGGACGGTGCCGAGGTTGCCCTGACCGACAGCGACTGAGCGCTCGTCACCGCGCCGCTCGGCGCGGCGGATGCCCTCTGCATAGGCGGCCGCCGACTCGTCGAGCCGACCCAGGTACAGTAAACAGTTGCCTTGCTCCGTCAGGCAGGCGGACGCCATCCGCTCCGCCGCCTGGTCGCCCTGGTCCCGCGCGATGGCCTCGAAGCCCTGCCTGGCCTCGTCCAGCAGGGGCAGGGCCGGTCCGACGCCGCCGGCGGTCGTGAGGACCCGTGCCAGCAGGAAGCAGGCTCCCGCCAAGTCGCAATCGGCACCCGAATAGGCGACCCCACCCGCCGCCCGGGCACGCTGGAGCAGGGCCTGCGCGCCCGTGATCGCCTCGCGCAGGCGCCCGTCGGCCAATTGCTGCTCGATGCGGGTGCGCTCGGCCTCGAACCGGGCATGGCCCCAGGCCGCGCCTGCGCCCGCCCCGAGTGCCTGGGCCGCGGCATCGCGCACCTGCCCGACGCGCGCGAGCAGGCGCGGCCGACCGAGCCATTGCAACAAGCGGTAGAGCGAGGTGGCGAGATCGATGGTCGCCTCGGCCTCCCCGGCCGCCTGCACCCGATCCAGCAGCGCAAAGAGGCTCGGCAGCCCCAGCAGCGTCAGGGTCGCGGCGACCTCGGTCCGTTGGCCCTGCCGCTGAACCAGGAACCCGACATACTGCCCCATGGCCTCACCCCAGCGGGTGCTGAGGTCCTCAAGCTCTGCCGATGTCAGCCGCTCGCGCAGCCAGGGGCAGAGGGCGGGATTGAGGGTCAGGTGGCCGTACGGATCGAGCGTCGCCAGACCGGTGCTCGTCAAGTCCCTACCCAGCGAATGAATCTCGGCGTTACTCCAGCCAGTCATGGTCCTGAGCACGTCCATTTGGAACCCGCCGTGAAAGACCCCCAGCACCCGCACCCGCTCCTGGTTGACCGGCGCCAGCCGCTGCACGGAGAGCGCCACCCCGGCATAGACCGACTGCTCCCGGCTCCCGGGAAAGTCGCGCTCCATCTGCGCCATCAGGTCGACGAGGGCGACGCGGGTGCGCGCCGGGCCGAGCGCCCGCAGGCTGGGCGCGATCAAGGCCAGAGTCCGGGCGTGCCCGTGGACGGCCTCGACCAGGGCCTCGATCTCCTCCCGGGCGGCATCGGCGTCGGTGCCGGCCCCCTCCAGGTTCAGCACCCGCTCGACGAACTGCACCGCGTCCACCGGGGCCAGCCGCGTGAGTTCCCGCCGGTTGTCCGGGCGGTCGAACGGCGCGGGCAGGGCCTCGCGGCTGGTGAAGACGATGCGGGTCTCGCCCGCCATGAGCAGGCGCGTGCACAGGGCCAGGATCTCGGCGGCCGTCGCCGCCCCCTCCTCGGCGATGGCCGCCGGGGTCTGGGCGGCCTGGTAGGGCGGGAGCAGGATGCTCTCCAGGTTGTCGATGATCAGCAGCGTCGGGCGCTCTTTGAGTGCGCGCTCGATGGGTTGGCAGGCGTGGTCCTGGTCGGGGTAGGCGGCGGCGCTGTACTGGGGGCCGACGAGTTGGCGGCCCAGGGCGTCGAGGACGGCGGCGGGGAGCCCGTGCGACTCGACCGAGCAGAAGGCAGCGCGCTCGACCTGGCCGGAGCGGACCAGCCAGCGCCCGAGCTCGCAGGCGAGCGCGGTCTTGCCCTCGCCGCCCTGGCCGCGGATCAGGGCCCAGCGCCGTTTGCGCAGCAGCCCGCGGTGGGCCGGGCGGAGCTGCCGCTCCAGGGCCAGGAGTTCGCGGCTGCGCCCGACGAAGCCGGTGGGCGGCGGGTCCGGGATGGCGCCGAGCCGGGTCTGGAGCCGCCGCGTAAGATCCGCCCGGGTGTGCGGGGCCGGGGCCTGGTGGAAGAGGGCCGGGTCCTCGCGCTCCTGGTAGAGGACGGGGACGAACCAGTCCTTGAGTCGCAGTTCACCGGCGCCGAAGATGCTGCCGCGGAAGCTGTCCTCGTGCAGCGCCTGCTGGCCGGCCAACATGGCCTGGCCGACGCGCTGGCCGGAGGCCAGCGCCACATAGAAGGCGGCGACGAAGCGCCGGGCAGTCTCGACCAGGACCGAGTGGCTCATTGCCACCACGGAGGCGACCCCGACCTTGAGGAGTTCCGAGGCGACCGACTCGGACGCCTGCTCGGCCTGGGCGCTCTGACAGGCCTCCAGGAAGACCAGCGGGATGCGGTGGTCGCGCAGCAGTGGCCCGAGGGTGTCGGTGAAGACGGTCTGGTGGCGGCGGCCGTCGAGCCGGTCGGTGTCGTTCGGGTCCTCGAAGCAGAGCCCGCCGAGCCCGGCGCGGCGGTCGTAGACGCCGTGACCGTCGAAGTGGACGACGTGGTAGGGGGTGTGCGCCCCGGCCGCGCGCGCCAGTTCCTCACGCAGGGCACCCAGGGTCGGGGGGCTCAGGATGGCGAGTTCCACCAGCCCGCCCAGGCCCTCCATCGCCTCGACCAGGGCCAGGGCGCTCACCCGGTGGTCGATGTAGCCGCAGGACCCGTCCTCCGGCCGGGGGCTGACCAGCAGGCACCGGATGGGCGGGTCCAGCAGCGGCAGGTCGAGCACCCGGGTGTTAGGCAGGCGGCGACGCACCCGCACGGGCTTGCGGCCCTGGAACAGGAAGCCCGCGCCGTCGTGCAGCAGTTCCCAGGGCAGGCCGAGCAGGGCGGTGGCGGCCTCGCGGGCGGTCTGTGTCTGTTCCGGGGTGGCCGCGGCCTCCAGCGCGGCCTCCCAGTCGACCAGGACCGAGAAGCGCCGGGCGGCCCCGTCGCCGATGCGTGACCAGGATTGCAGGACGTTGGCGGTGTGCTCCGCGGGCAGGGCGGCCTGGTGCAGGTCCTGGCCCCAGCGTGCCAGGTCCTGCTCGACGCGCCGGGCACGCTCCGCGAACTGGGTGCCGGGCCAGACGGCGTATTTCTCCAGGTACCAGCGGATGTCATCGGCCTCGATGGGACCCAAGGGGGCGGTGAGGCGCCAACTGCGCGCGCTCGCCACCTCGCGGCGGCCGGCGCCCTGTGGACCGGGCGCCGGTTCGTGGACCAGTCGGGCGCGGGCGCTGGGGCGGCGCACGCCCGCGCCCAGGTCCTCGTAGCGCAGGTCCGTGAGCTCCAGCACCAGTTCTTCGATCGGCTCGGGCGCCGGCTGCGGGGTCGGCGCCACGTCGGCGGGGAGGCGCCGGCCGAGGGCGATCAGGATGGCGTTGAGTGCGGCGTCGATGCCGCCGGGTGCGCTGCTGATGGGGATGTAGGCGGGCTCGTCCTCGAAATAGCCTTCGAGGACCCCGAGCCGCGTGTCGTCGACCGTGAGGGGGATGACCGGGTAGCCCGCGCGGCTGCGTCGCGACTGGACGTCCAGGGCATGGCGCAATTCCTTGCCGACCCAGCGCGACTGGAGCCCGTCCGGGCTCACCAGGACGGCGAAGGCGGCGGCGGATTCGATCGCCTGTTGGATGGCGGGCCACAGCGGGTCGCCGCCGCGCAGTTCGCGCGAGTCGATCCAGAGGTCCTCGCCCAGGTCGGCGAGCGCCTGTTGCAGCCGGCGGACCAGGGCGTCGTCCGCGCTGCTGTGGGAGAGAAAGACCTGGGGCATGGCGGTCCGGTCCTTTGGGCGGATGGGGATTTATCCCGATCCCGCGATTCTAAGGCGATTTCCGGACGTTGCGCTACCGAAGAACTCGAACGACGGACGGGATCGTTGTCGTTGTCGTTGTCGTAATCGGATTCGACAACGATTACGACAACGACAACGACACCAAAGGGGCGGGACGCCCCCCGCCCTTTTGGTATGAGTGCGGGTGGATAAGCGTAGCGTATCCACCACCGGCCCGGGGTCGGTGGATGCGGCGCGGTCCGAGGTCGTGCCCATCCCAGGTGCCGTGCCGCGCGCCTTATCCACCCTACCGGACTCACCGCGAGGCCGTTGGTCCGCACAGCGGACCCTACGCAGCTGCCATCGCCGCCATCAAGACCAACGCCGGGTCCCGGTCTGGGGCTGACGCTGAGCCCAGCCGGTAAGGCGGAACGCGCAGCGGTTCCGCCGCCCGTGGGACCTGGCCGCAACCGGCCAGTGACGGCTAACGCTGCCAGTCGCGCACCACGGCCAGGGCCGCGGCGTACCAGGCGGTCAGTTGCGCCAGGCCCTGATGCAGCCAGGCCACCCATTCGCCCCGGGTTGGGAGTTGGGGGAAGTCAATCGGCGGGGCCAGCCAGGCCAGCAGGCCGACCCCCGCGGCCATGGCCAGGCTACTCAGGGGATCGGAGAGGCTGAAGGGCTTGAGCGCGGTGCCGAAGGAGCGGCGCACCCGCTTGTTGTAGAGGTCTACGCTGTAGATCTCGTCCAGGCACAGATGGGTGAGATAGCCCACCCCCACCATCAGGCCGGCGACCCAGGCGGTGCGCGGCGCCTGCTCCATTAGCCGGTGGCCGATGTTCACCGTCGCCAGGGTGACGAAGACGACGGCGAGCCAGGAGTGCCAGATGCCGCGATGCACGGTGAAGCGGGCGAAGGCCTCGAACAGCAGGAAGCGCACGGCGAGAAAGAGCGCGAACCAGATCACCGCGAGATCCAGTGAGCGATACTGCCCCACGAGCGGGAAGGTCCAGCCGAAGGCCAGGGCCGCCCCCAGGACGCCGAAGAAGGTCCGCCCGGGGGCCGAGATGTCGGCGTCGATGTCCGGCAGCACGCTGCCCGCGACCCCCAGGGCAAAGAGCGTCAGGGCCTGCCCCGGGGGGACCAGGTCGAATCCCTTCAGCGCCAGGACGGTGCCCCCGCTGACGAAAATGCCGACATTGAGATGGGTCTGGAAATTGGCCATTAGGTTCCGGGGTCTGGGGGATGCGCGCCGGCTCAGCGGCCGACCGGACCGACCGGAACGACCGGGGGCGGAGCGCGGCGCGCGCCGATTTCGCGTTAGGCTAGACCCTGCGAGGCTCATTGCCGGAGTCCGCCGCCACCACCGGAGCGCAGATCACCATGATACACGCCAGGCTTCCAGCACCAGACGAGTCCAACGGCTTCCTCTACGACCACGTGGGTCTCCTGCGGCGCAGTTACCACGCCCTGACTGGCCGGGACCTGGTCGACCCCGCCCTGGACGACCGGGCCGCGGCCCTGGCCCTGTACGAGGCGCCCTTCGCGCTGCTGTCCCACGACACGGCGGCGGATCCTATCCTCACCTACGGCAACCGCACCGCGCAGCGGCTCTTTGAACTCGACTGGGAGCAACTCACCAGTCTACCCTCCCGTTACACGGCGCAGGCGCCCGCGCGGGCCGAGCGGGAGCAACTGCTGCGGGAGGTCGCCGCGCGTGGGTACATCGACGACTATACGGGGGTCCGGGTCAGCGCGAGCGGACGCCGCTTCCTGATCGCGGGCGCCTGCGTCTGGAACCTGGTGGACGGAGCCGGGCGGTGCCTGGGTCAGGCGGCCGCCTTTGCCGACTGGCGGCCGTTGGACGCCGGGCAGTGATCCGAACAAAGCGCAGGTCTCACGCCAAGGCGCCAAGCTCGCCAAGGTTTTTCACAAATCCATCAGGGAATGCTTGTCGCGTCGTTGTCGCGTCGTTGTCGTTGCTTAACATACTTCCGGCTCGTTACTGACGTGAACTGGCGGCCAGGTCCAAGCTCTTGAATATTGGCGTTCATTTGCGGATAAACCCCCGTGCCAATCAAATGGGGGGCTCGAAACTGATGCAATTCGGCCGCAGCCGGAACCGATAGGTCCGCCCCGGCTGAATGTAGACCACCCGCCGGCACTCGTTGAAGCCGATGGTGAAATAGAAGAGGTATTCACCCCGGTCGAGTTGGAAGTCGAACGCCTGGTTGATCCACACCCGGAAGGTCTTGCGGTCATCGATCCGCAGGGTGATGGGGGCGAAGAACCCCGGCAGCGAGAAGTCGCGGAAGACGGTCACGGTGGCGGCGGTCGCGGGGTTGCTCACCCGCGGCAAGGGGCCGATGAGCCCGCCGGCACAGCCCGTCAGGAGGACGGCAAGCAGGGCCGCGAGCGGCGCTCCCAACCGGGCGCGGGCGAAGGGGCCGGTGGGGACACGGGCGGGCCACCTGGCGAAAGTCCTGGTCATGCGTACCCCATTGATGAAGCCCTGGATGCGAGCGCGGCGCCGCGCGACCGTGGCTACGCCGGGTCCGATCATGCCCGCGCCGGCCGGCAAGCGTCAACCACACCTTGTCGCACCCCGGGTCGATCCGGTATGGTTCCACCATGCGATTCGCAGAGACAGACAACAGCGGCGGGAACCTGGTCGAGGCCTACGGACCGGCCGGGATCCGCATTGGCGGGCGGACCTATGGCGGTGCCCTGATCCTCACCCCGGGGCGGATCATCACCGACTGGGGGCCGTGCGACGTCGGTGCGCTGACGCCCGACCACCTCCAGGCCCTCCTGGACCTGGACCCGGAGGTGATCGTGCTGGGCACCGGGGCGGTCCAGGTGTTCCCCGATCCGTCGCTGTACCGCGTCCTGGCGGCGCGGCGGGTCGGCATCGAGGTGATGGACACCGGGGCCGCCTGCCGGACCTACAACATCCTGATGGCCGAGGGCCGTCGGGTCGTCGCGGGCCTGTTGCCCCTGTGAGTCGCCGGTGCGTGGCCCGTCAGTCCCGGGACCCCATCGCATCGCCGGCCTCGATCATCGTTCCGGCCACTGGCCGGTGTAGGTCGCCCTTGCGGGCGAGCGGGCCGCGTGCTGGCGCTGTCGTCCTGAAGGGCGACCTACATCGCACCGGCCGCTGGCTCGGATGATGATCGTAGCCGCAGCGATAGTCCACGCCACGAAGGTCGTCGCGTGCATCGGCGGCCCGGCCGCGCTTTCAAATCAGCAACCCCGTCTGATCCCGAGGCCACCGCCGGCCCGCCCGGCACCCCGGTCAGCACTCTATTCGGAGCCGTCGCGTTCATGGACCGTAAGTACATCCTGACCATCCTCGTCGCCGCCGTGCTCGGCTTCGTCGGCGCCTTGCTGCTGATGCCGCCCCGCATCCAGGACGAGAAGGTGCGCCTGCCCTGGCGCGTCACCACCAACCGGGCCGGGGACGCCCAGGTCTTCGGCTTCACCCTGGGCGAGACCCGCTTAGCCGAGGTCCGCCGGTTCTTTGGCGAGGATGGGACCATCAACCTGTTCGAGACCCCCGGGGCGCCGGAACCCCTGGCGGTCGAGGTCTATTTCGAGCAGGTCTATCTCCAGAGCCTGCGGGCCGATTTCATCATCACCCTGGACGTCGACCAGGCAACGCTCAAACCCATGTACGAACGCGGGCTGCGCATCAGCCGGATGGAAAGCGGCGACAAGAAGATCAAGCTCGACCCGAACGACGTCGAGACCCTGCTGCTACGTCCCATCCGCAGCATCACCTACCTGCCCCAGGCGCGCCTGGATGACGAGACCATCGAGAAGCGTTTCGGCCCCCCCAGCGAGCGCCGCCTGGACCCCACCAACGGCATCGTCCACTGGCTCTACCCGGATCGCGGCTTCGACATCGCCCGCAACACCAAGGGCAAGATCGTCATCCAGTATGTCAACCGCGCCGACTTCGCGCGGCTGGTGCTGCCGCTGGCCGGGACCCAGGCCCCCGCGGACCCGGGCGCACCGCCGCCCTGAGCAATTGACCGCGCAACTCCGAAGTGCTACCAAGGTGCCCTGCACCCCGGAGCAAACCCAGATGACCCACCCACAATCGCGCCCCGGTCATGGCCCGTTCCGCGCCGACCAACTGCAAGACGGCGACCGTTACGAACTGACCGATGGCCACCCGCGCTACTGCGCACCCGCGCGGGCGGACCATGCGGGTCCGAACGCCACCGGTGCGGCGATCGTCGACAGCGACCCGGACGTGCAGTGGACCGGGGTCGATGCCGGCTTCTCGCCCGACCCCGGGACCTTGCGCGCACCCGATGTCTCGGTGGCGAGCCCGCCCGCTGACGGGCAGGGCGGCTGGCTGCCGGACGCACCGCTGCTCGCGCTGGAATACGCGGGGCGCGGGCAGAACGAGTCGGATCTCAGGTCCAAGATCGCGGAACTGCTGGGGCACGGCACCCGTCTGGTCTGGGTGGTGCGGCTGGTCGGTCCCCGCCGGGTCGAGGTCCATGCCCCTGGCCAGCCGATGCAGACCTTGGGTGTTGGAGAGGAACTCAAGGCCCCCGGAATCCTGCGCAACCCGGTGCCGGTCGCGGCACTCTTCGACCGCGCCGCGGCCCAGGAGATCGTCCTGCGCAACCTCTTGCAACGGCGCGGCTATGCGGACCTGGATGCGATCCGGGAGGAAGGCCGCACCGAGACCCAACGCCAGACCGCGCTCAATCTGCTGCGTCTGACCGGTCTCGACGACTTGGCGATCGCCGCGGCCACCGGCCTCGATGCCGAGTCGGTCGCGGCGCTGCGCCGGGAGTCGGGGGGAGACGCCGGACCGCGGCCGGGCTGACGGACCTGAATATCCCGCTGGTCAGCGCCGAGGTCACCCGCCGCGCCGAGTGGCAGCCGGATCGTGAATTCGGCGCCGCGGTCCCGGTTGCGGGCGCTGATGCGCCCGTCCAGCTTGGTCTCAACCAATCGCCGTGCCAGCCCCAGACCGATGCCGATTCCGGAGCCGCGATCCGGGCGCGTGATGAGATCGAAGATACGCGCGATGGGCTGCACCCGGATCCCACCGGCATTGTCGGCCACCGTCGTCCATAGCTCATCGCCCGCAACTGCCATCTCGATCCGGATCAGCGGATCGGTTACCGCGCGCTCCCGCAGGACCACCGCCGCGTTCTCGATCACGATCAGCAGGACATGAGCAAAGGCGTGGGGGTAGCCATGCAGGACCAAGTCGGGCAATAGTGCACGTTCGATCCGCAGGGCGCTGCCCACGGCCATGGGGGTCAGCAGGGTCACCGCCAGTTCGATCTGCTCGGCGGGACGGTAGGAGACCCGGTCCTGATCCTGGCCATAAAAGCGGTAGACATCTTCGAGCGTTCGTGCCATGAAGCCGACGGTCCGGCGCAGTTCCGCGACCGCCCCTGGCAGCGCGGCCTCGCGTTCGGCGGCTGGCCGCTCGAGCAATGCCTCAAGGATCATCAGGCGGTTACCGGCATGGATGACCGGACGCTTGAGCTGATGCAACACGCCAGAGAGCATCTGACCGACCGAGAGGAACTTGGAGTGTTCCAGCAGTAGCCGCTCGCTGGCCTCGCGCTCCTGCCGCAACAGCCAGGTGCGATTGCCGAGCGCGAATGAGAGCAGCAGGGCCTCCAGGATGAACCCGATGAAGAGCGCCCGCACCGTGAGGGCATTGTGCGGCAGGAGACCGTTGACCTGCGCGGAAAAGGTCAGCACTCCCATGACTGGGGCGCTGACGGCAAGCAGGAAGCAGCGGGCCGGACGGAATCCGGATCGCAACACGACGAATCCCACCGTCACCTGCAGCAGGATCAGTATGTGCAGCAGGACATAGGTGACGCGGGCCGCTTCCCAAGGATAACCCATCACGACCATCAGGATGACGCTCAGCGGGGCCACGAGCAACGCCCGCAGGAGCCGGTCATGGCGCGGTGCTGTCTGCCGGCTGGCGAGGAAGGCGCGCGAGAAGTTGATCATCGCCGCGAGCATCAGCAGCGGGAAGACCGGGAAATACGGCATGAGCGCGCCGGCGGTCCCGGGCGCGACGAAGCGCGCCAAGCCGACATAGGGGTCCACCCCCAGGTAAAGCACCAGCGTCACGGCGTAGAGGAGATAGTAGAGGTAGTGCCGATCGCCAATCGCGGCATAGAGCAAGAGGTTATAGAGAAGGATGGCCACCAGGCTCCCCAGGCCCAGGCCGAGGAAGAGCAGGAGTTCCATGCCGGTGCGCTGCCAGGCGGCCTCGGTCAGCAGCGTCACCCGAAACTGCAGCAGGTAGGGTGAGGTGACGGCGATCAGCAGCGGGCGCGCGTCGTCATAGTCCGCGGGCAGGCGGAAGACCGGACTGACGAAGCGTTCCTGCGCCCCCGTCGTGGCGTACTGCCAGCCACCGCGCAAGATGCGCAGGGCGGCACCATCCTGCCCCTGCACGGGGGCGTACAGGGTGACCGACTCCAGGCTGCCGTTGTTGAGGAGGAGATAGGTCGATCGGCCGTCCGGCCAGGGCTTGATCAGGGCGCGAATCCACAGCGTCCCGCGCGTCAGCAAGGTGCCAAAGGAGGCCCCTCGCTGCGGCCCGAAGGGGACCCGGCCCGCACCGATGGCCGCCAGGTCCAGGGTGCCCCCGACATCGAGATAGACCTCGGCAGTGCCGGCGAGCGGCACGGATGACTGCCCGGCCGAGGGTCCGACAGGTTCCAACGCGGCGACCGACCCGGTCATCGCCAGGACGCCCACGCCAAGCCACAACACGAGCCATCGGGCCCAGAACCCGCGCCGAGGGTGGCCGCCCGCCGCGCTGGGGACCTTCCTAGGGCGCATCCTGTCGTAGCCGATAGCCGACCCCGTACCGATTCACGATCATGTCCGAACCGATCTTCTGGCGCAGCCGCAGGAACAGATTTTTCAGGGCGGCGTCGCTACCCTGGTTGAACTCCGCGAACAGCGCAGACAGGAGTCTTTCCTTGCTCAACCAGTGATCGCGATGGGCCACCAGCAGATCGAGCAGGACTCTCTCCCGGGCGGTCAGCGTGATCGCCTCCCCGTCGCGCCGCAGACTGCCGTCGGCCACGGAGTAGGTGGTATTGGGGGCCAGGCGCACAAACAGTTGACCGTCGGCGCACAGCGCCTTTGCGCAGCGCTCGAGGCTGGCCTTGAGCTGGGCCCAGGCGAGCGGTTTGACCAGGTAATCCACCAGGTTCAGCCGGGTCGCCACCAGCAGATCGGCGGTCTCGGTGAAGGCGCTGAGCAGCAGGATCGGCACCCGCCGATCCAGCCGACGGATCGCACTGGCCAGTTCCAGACCGTTCATCACCGGCATCTTCAGATCGGCGATCACGAAGTGGACGGACTGTGCCTGGAACAGTTGCAGCCCCTCGGCGCCATTCGCGGCGGTTACCAGTTCATGGAAAAAGCCCCGCAGCAGATCGCCCATCGTCTCACGCTGTTCCGGGTCGTCCTCCACGTAGAGGGCAGTGAGGTGACGCAGCAAGACCAGGGGTTTCATGGGGACGGTCCGGTGGGCACCGGGCAGGGTGTCGTGGTGACCAATCGTAAGTGAGACCTGCCCGGGTTGCAAAAAGGCGCCACCCTCCCCTGTCCATGTCGCTGGGAAGGCGGGCCCATAAACCTAAAAAGAGCAGTCAGCGATCAGCTTTCAGCATTTGGCTTTGCATTTCAAGAGTTTCTGACCACCCGGTGCATCACCTGTCGGGTGGGCGCCTGCGGCTCCAAGACGGCACGTAAGATGCTGATGCACTTATGGCTGACGGCTGACTGCTGACGGCTGACTGCTCTTTCCAGGATAAAGTCTCAAAACAGTCTCAGCCCCCCCCGCCGATCCTGAGACTATGTTTGCGTAGAGTCCGTCACCTGTGCCCACCGGATGGCGGCTCGGCCAGTCGAGTTCCCAGTGACGAGCAGGTGAGCGGCCAGCCGATCCCCCCGCCCGGGCGCGATCAAGAGTGATGTGGTCACAACGTCCACGAAGGCCTCCCGGGAGATCCTTAAATGACGCGCTGCACCGATGCCCCTTCCACCCGGCACCGCCGCCTGAGCGGCTGGCTGCCCGGCCTGCTGGCGCTCCTGTCGCTGGCGGCCTTCTCTCCGGTCTCCGCCGCCCCGGCCGGCATCGACTGGCAGATCGTGAACTATTCGCTTGATCTCACATGGAATTCCGTCGCCTACGGCAACGGACGGTTCGTGGCGGTAGCGGCTAGCGGCACCGGCAACCGGGTGATGACCAGCCCCGACGGCATCGCCTGGACCGTCGGCGCCTCGGCGGCAGATAGTAGTTGGTCCTCCGTCACCTATGGCAACGGCCGGTTCGTGGCGGTGGCGAATAGCGGCACCGGCAACCGGGTGATGACCAGCCCCGACGGCATCGCCTGGACCGGCCGGAACGCGGCGGCGGCTTCGGGTTGGTCCTCCGTCACCTACGGCAACGGCCGGTTCGTGGCGGTGGGGTCCGCCGGAGCGGTCATGACCAGCACCGACGGCTCCACCTGGACCACCTCTGCCTCGCCGGACGTCAATTTGAGTTGGAAATCGGTCACCTACGGCAACGGCCTGTTCGTGGCGGTGGCGAATAGCGGCACCGGCAAACGGGTGATGACCAGCCCCGACGGCATCACCTGGACTGCCTACGCCTCGGCGAACGACACCCTGAGTTGGCAGTCGGCCACCTACAGCAACGGCCTGTTCGTGGCGGTGGGGTCCGCCGGAGCGGTGATGACCAGCACCGACGGCTCCAGCTGGGCCACCCGGACCGCGGCGGCGAACGACGCCTGGCGATCCGTCACCTACGGCAACGGCCTGTTCGTGGCGGTGGGGTCCGCCGGAGCGGTCATGACCAGCACCAACGGCACCACCTGGACCACCCGGACCGCGGCAGCGGCAAACAACTGGACCTCCGTCACCTACAGCAACGGCCTGTTCGCGGCGGTGGCGGCTACCGGCTCGGGCAACCGGATCATGACCAGCCCCGACGGCAGCGCCTGGACCGCCCAGACCTATCCGCCCGACCAGGCTTGGGACGCCGTCACTTACGGCAATGGCCTGTTCGTGGCGGTGGCCTGTGGTGTTGCAATTTCTCAGGTATGCAACACGTCAGTCGGCAACCGGGTGATGACCAGCCCCGACGGCCTCACCTGGACCGCCCGGACCACACCGGCGGCGGACAGCCCATGGACCGCCGTCACCTACGGCAACGGCCAGTTCGTGGCCGTGGCGCAATCCGGCACCAGCCAGGTGCTGACCAGCCCTGACGGGATCGCCTGGACCGCCCGGACCGCGGCGGCGAACAACACCTGGCGGTCCGTCACCTACGGCAACGGCCGGTTCGTCGCAGTGGCGATTGGCACCGGCACCAACCAGGTGATGACGAGCCCCGACGGGATCACCTGGACCGCCCAGACTGCGGCGGCGGCGGTCGATTGGTCCTCCGTCGCCTACGGTAACAACCGGTTCGTGGCGGTGGCGTCCGGCGGCACCGGCAAGCGGGTGATGAC
>Ga0247844_1003936_pt1 | contig 20801 bp, 16 predicted proteins | sample LaCtaG_FD_192421 | JGI IMG/M metagenome (GOLD analysis project Ga0247844, IMG submission 192421) | Freshwater microbial communities from meromictic Lake La Cruz, Castile-La Mancha, Spain - LaCruzMarch201714.5m_1 | ecosystem: Environmental > Aquatic > Freshwater > Lake | place: Spain: Castile-La... | reverse complement strand
TTTCGGATTTAAGTGGGCACCACTCATGAGTGATGATGGATCAAAATTACAAATTGGTGAAAAAGAAAGTGGCGATGTTTCTTCAAGTTCTACTGGGGCTTTTAGTGCAATTATTACTAATCTTTTTCCCAGATTAAATTCATTAAAGAGTGCTGGCTATGGAAGAATTATTCATTCTGGAATGGTTGTTACAAAAGAAAAAGTAGCAGCAAGTGTTTCTCGAAATACTGATATCCCTTTTCAAACACTTGGCTCCTCTGATTTTAGTCGCCCTGCAGTTGCAAAAATTGGACTTAACATGACAATTACTCCCACAGTTTTAGAAGAAGAAAATGTGAGCATGAACGTAGATATGGGAGTGACACTGGGAAGTCCTTCTGGTGGTGGTAGTATTATCACAACTTCAAATAATGTTAAGACTGAAATTATTGTTAAGTCCAGTGAGACTGCCGTTATTGGTGGCGTCATGCAAAATCAAGATATTACAAATTATGATCGAGATGATCCAGCTCCTGCAGCAGCAACAGGATCTAATGGTGGAGCTCCCCCGAGACAACTTTTTGGGTTACTAAGATCTAGATCAAATACCATATCGCGAAATCAATATGTAATTTTTATTACACCTGAACTTATTGCTTCTGCGGCAGAGGGAACATCAGATATTAAAAATAAGTTTAAAAAAAGAGGAAGATAAATAATGGCAGGGCATGTCATCACTGTTATTGGAGCTAAAGGCGGAGTAGGGAAATCTCTTGTGGCCGCAAATCTAGCATTTGCACTTGCAAGTGAATGGAGAGTAAAAGTTGCATTGATTGATATGGATCAAAAGGCCTGTGGTGATCAAACTTTAATTACTGGACTTCGTTCGCCCAAAAATATTAAAGATTTAGTTGAACCTAATGTCACTATTAATGCTCAAACAGCAAATATGTTTTTAGCACATCATAAAAACGGAGTTTCCTTTGTGGGTATGCCCACTGATCCTGTTGTGGCGGAACAAATTATTCCTGATAGTGCTCCTCGAGTTATTAAATCTCTTGCTCAAATTTATCCCTTAATCATTGTCGATGGTGGGAGCGAATTAAATTCACTTTGTTTAAAAGCATTAGAATCTTCTACTATGATTTTAGTAGTTTTAACTCCAGATTTATTAGTTTTAAATCAAACAAAAAGATTACTTAGTGAATTGCAAACCTTGATGTTTCCGAAAGACATGATTCAGCTCATGGTGAATCAGGGAATAAAAGGTCATCCTATTTCAACGGAGATGATTGAAAAACAATTAGGTCGGCAGGTTTTTATTTCTGCAGGAAAAGATGATGCTAATTGTATTGGGTCACTTAGCAGGTCCACTCCTCTCCTAAGTTATTCAAAATCAGGTTCCTTTGCTGAAGGTATTATTGATTGTGCACGAAAATTAAAAGCTCAAAATTTACTCGCTCGACTTGAAACTTTAAATCGACCTTCTGGAACAGATAAAAACATATTAGCAAAAAATAATTTGTCACTTGTTGGAAACGGAGCTAGTGGAGGAAGTGGCGGCGGTGCAAGTGTTTCAAGTTCTGAACAGGACGCCTGGACTGATTTAAAATCGCGAATTCACCGAGCATTAGTTGAAGAAATTGATTTTAAAAAACAAGTAAATGAAAATGATCCCCGTTCAAAAATTATTTTAAGAGAAAAAACCAAAAAGGTTGTAATCGATCTTCTTGGAAAAGACGAAAATAAAACTCTTCTAAAAACCCGTGAACTCATGAACCAAATGGTGAAAGAAATTTTAGATGAAGCACTTGGACTTGGACCACTAGAAGATCTGCTCGCTGACAAAACAATTTCAGAAATTATGGTGGTCGGTCCCAAACAAATATATTACGAGCAGGGTGGAAAAAATAAATTATCCACAGTAACTTTTACCAATGATCGACAGGTACTAACTGTTATTGAAAGAATCGTTGCGCCCATTGGTAGAAGAATTGATGAAAAAACTCCCTATGTGGATGCTCGTCTTCCCGATGGATCACGAGTACACGCCGTGATTCCACCCTGTGCTATTGATGGATGTGTTATCACCATTAGAAAATTTCCAGAGCAAAGACTTACTTATAAAAGTTTAGTTGAGTATGGATCAATGACTCAAGAGATGGCCGATTTTTTGCGTATTGCGGTGGAAGGAAAAAGAAATATTGTAGTGAGTGGAGGTACAGGGTCAGGAAAAACCACACTCATTAATATATTAGGTGCATTCATTCCTTCTAATGAAAGAATTATTACGGTGGAAGATTCCGCAGAATTGGATTTACCTCAGGATCATGTGGTGAGACTTGAAACTCGTCCTCCTACCCTTGAAGGTGATGGTGCAATTGATATTAGAACTTTAGTAAAACAAACTTTGAGAATGAGACCAGATAGAATAATTGTAGGAGAGTGTCGGGGCGGAGAAGCTTTAGATATGTTACAGGCCATGAATACTGGTCACGATGGATCACTTACTACTGTTCATAGTAATTCACCTAGAGATTGTATTGGAAGATTAGAAACTCTTGTTCAATATGCAAGTGCAGGACTAAGTCCTCGTGCGATTAGAGAAATGATTGCTTCAGCAGTTCATCTCATCGTTCAACAAACTCGTCTTGAAGATGGTTCTAGAAAAGTTTTAAATATTACAGAAGTGGCAGGTATTCAAGGAGAAGTCATTACTCTTCAAGATATTTTTGTCTATCGCCAGGAAGGAATGAGTAAGCAAGGAAAAGTTACTGGAAAATATCAAGCCACAGGATTTATTCCAAAATTTGTGGAAGTCCTCGAACGCAAAGGTTACAAAATTCCTAGAGGTATTTTTAACAATGGGCAGGCAGCTTAGTTATGACATACAGTTATTTTATTGCTCATATACTAGGAAAAGGCGGAGTTTTATTTTTTATTGGACTCATTATTTTTATTGCAACCTATAAAAATAGTGTGAGGCTTTTTACTTGGATTGAACAACAAACCTATGGAACAAGAACTTATATATTAAAAAAATGTGAACTATTACATTGGGAAGTAAAACCTGAAAGATTAACTTATCTTCTCCTTTTTATGAGTTTTGGAATTGCTTTTCTCGTGTCAATTGCATTAATTATTTTTGGATTTTATTTTTTTGCCCTAGTGGCTGGAGTTTTTATTTCATTTGTCGGATGGAAAATTCCAAGACCCACTGTAGATTATTTTTACGAACTGAGAATTAAAAAATTTCAACTTCAAATGGTTGATGCTCTAAATCTTTTAGCAAATGGCATTCGCGCTGGACTTTCGCTGCCTCAAGCATGCGGTATGATTGTGGATGAATTGCCCGCCCCAATATCAGAGGAATTTAATCTCATCCTGCAACAAAATAGAGTGGGAGTTACAATCGATGAATGTTTTTCAAATTTAGTAACAAGAGTCCCCACTGAAGATAATCAAATGTTTGTTTCCTGTATTCATATCCTGAGAGAAACCGGCGGAAATTTAGCGGAAACATTTGATACGATTACTGCAGTAATAAGAGAACGTGTGAGATTACAGCAGAAAATTGATACATTTACTTCTCTTGGAAAATTACAGGGTACTATTATTTTTTGCATTCCCTTTGGGATGTTAGGAATGATTTGGGCATCAAATCCGGATTCTGTGATTGCCATGTTTACTTCCATTATTGGAATTTTACTTTTAATAGTAGCTTTTTCCCTAACCTTGTTAGGCGGCTATTTTATGCTTAAAATTGTAACTATAAAGACTTAGGAGTTTTTTTCTTAAATCTTTTAGAAATGTAATAGGAGTTTCATTTTATGAAGCAGTTGATTTATCTTTTTGTATTAGCATTTTGTTATGCAAATTCCTTTGCTGGAGTTCAACTTCGGAATGGAAATTTTTTTATTACTTACCTCGATAGTAAAACAACTCTTAATGGTGCAACTCTTGAATTAGCAAGAACCTATAATTCAAAATCAAATTATGTGGGCTGGTTTGGTTATGGATGGGGAACTGAATACGAAGTTCGCCTAGAACCTTCGGCCGATGGTTCGGTTTTTGTTTTTGAAAATGGATCTGGTGCAGTGAATAAATTTTACGCTAAATCAATTGATCCAGCTGCATTAAAAAAAGTTATAGACCTTGTAGTGGCTTCAGTTAAAGCGAAAAAACCAATTAATAAGGCAACTGAAGATCAGCTAGTTGCTCGTCTTTCAAAAGATCCAGAATATCTTCAGGATGTGAGCGTTCGCTATAAAATAAAAAATGATATTAAGGTGGGAACTGTTTTAACATCCATTGATTTTCCAGGACAAAATGTGGAAGTCACAGGAGACGGTTATGTTCGAAATTTACCAACGGGTATCAAACAATTTTTTAATAAAGAAGGACGTATTACAAAATCGCGAAACACTGCGGGATATGGTTTAGATTTTACTTATAATAAAGCGTGGCAAGTAACAAAACTAGTTGATACCACAGGGAACCAATTAATATTTGAATGGCTTTCCACTGGAAGAATTAAATCAGTTTCTACTCATGATAAGAAAAAAGCCAGCTATGATTATAAGGGTGATGACCTTGTAAAATCAGTGGATACAGAAAATCGCGCCTACTCATTCACATATGATTCGAATCACAATCTTGTTAAACTCACAGATTTAAGCATTAAAGATAATACTAAAAATTCACTCCTAGTAAAATACGATCCAAAAACTTTCGATACTTTAGAAGTGATAAACCGTGATGGATCATCAAATGAATACATCTATAAAGTGGAAAAGAAAAAAGATTCTACGCTAACTTCCACTATTGTTCTTCGTAAAGAAGGAGGGACAACAATTGGCGAAAAATATGAATACTTTTATAAAATTAAAGCTAATGGCGCTGAATGGCTCGCTCGTTACTTAGAAATTACTAATGCTAATTATGATGTAGCAAAAAAGCAATTAGTTGGCGGTAATAAGGAAGAAACTTTTTACGAAGAAAATAAATCCTTCCCAGTTAAAAAAGTCGAAGGGGATAAGGAAATTTCCTACGGTTATACCAGTGATAGCTTATTACAAAAACGGGTGACGAAGTTTAAGGGAAAACTCATTGAAAGCATGGAATACGCTTACCACCCTGTGTATAAAAAAGTAACAGAAGCAAAAAGTGTGGATATCAACACAAAATATGAATATAACAATAAGGCTGAACTGGTGAAGGCCTTTGATAATAAGGGTAATGCCATCCTCTTTGTTTATGATATCAATGGTCGCATTACTAAGATGTTTGAAAAGAGCGCACAAACTAAGGCTTCGCGAACACTTGCTTTTACCTACAATGTAAAAGGCAAACCAACTGTGGTGGAACTTGAAGGTGTAGGAAAATTAGACATCAAGTATGATTCCCAGACACAAACAAAAGTAGAAGACGTTAAATCATCTAAAGGGTTAGAAGTTTATAATCAGGTGCGGTCCGTGGTCAGTAGCTTTATGGATGTAATAAGACCTACGGGAATCTCGTTATCTATTTAAATATTCTAATATTATAAAAAAGGAATTTTATGAAAAAAATAATTTATATCTTTGTTTTAAATTTGATTACTGTGGGATTTACAACTTTTGCAATATCTGATGAGCATTTTTCATTTACAAACATTGGAGGTGCACCTGCTGCAAAGGTTAATATAACCTCTCCTGTTGGTGGTAGTAAGACTTGCGAGGAATGTTTAGATGCAACTGTTTTTCGTGGTGATGAAGTTTTAGACTTTAATTCGCAACCGGTAATAGGTGATAGAGTTCATAATACTTAAAAAAATTGTATATTAAACATTTTTTTGACCAAAAAATAATCATATTATAAATATATAAATTATAAAATTGATTAATTCTTATTCTAATTTTTATTCTAACCTAACGTATTTACATCAAATTTTCAAGAAATCTCCTTTGGCATTGATCCTGCAAATGTATTAAGTATGAGGATCAACTTTCATTGGGGGAAATATGAAAAAAATATTATCAGTTTTAGTTTTATTAACATTATCAATTTCAAGTTTAGCTGCTAATTATACTGCGGAACATCAAGAAAATATAGAAGCAGTAATGAAAGCGCCATCTTGTGCGAAGGTGGGAGGAATTAAAAAGTTTAGAAAGGAACAGCCATATTTAAAGTCTGGTAAAAATTCATCAGGAGCAGGTAAAGAAGTAAATTAAAATTAATGAAGTGAAATATAGTTGCATTGGATGGGTTGATATTTAATTAAATCTATCCAATGTAAAATCTGATTTTTTTGAATTATATCTACACACTATGTTCTAGTTTTAAACATTAATTCTTTAATTCAAAGAATTTAAATATCTGAATTAATAGCATCTTCACATTGGCCATAATCTTGCATCACTTTTATCTATAAAGAATAAAATACTTTTTGGAGAGTTATGAAAAACATATTTTTAATATCATCTACACTAATTGTAATATCAATGAGCTTTGTTGGAGCGGTCTCTGTTTTTAACCAGGAAGCTGACAATACAAATGTAATTTCAAGACCAGAACCTACTCCAGGACCTATCCCATATAATCTAAAAAATTAACCAGTTCTATTTTACTAGCTTCATCTATTAAAAATACTAGGTTGATCTAGTAAATATGAAATCAATAATTTAATTAAAATTAAAAAGTCTCTTTGTTTTCAGTAATAAAAAAAATATTTTGTTTCTAACAGTAATGTAAAAATTAGTTTTTTACATTTGGACTACTTAAAAGAAGGTATTCAAGAACGATTAATTCTTAGAACTTATACAGGTCAATCTTCAAATTTTGCCTATTGGTTTATTGGGGAAAATGAATTCACCTCATTATGTGATGACAAAGGTTCAATTGATGTTTGTGGCTCCTTTAAATTAATATCCTTTAAATTAATAAATAAAAATTACCTTGATCTTTATTCACCCAAATTAAATGGACGATTTTGTAAAAAATAATTCTCACTCGCGATACAGAGGATTCATTACTAGTTTGAATATGGATTATTTCTAAATTCTTACAAATAAGTCCGAATTGAGGTTGATTTAAAAGAATGCTATGAATAAGTCCCCTCTGTGTCCTCTGTGTATCGCCTCTGTCAGAAACACTTTTTATACAAAGATTTAAAAGATCCTAATGCAGCAAATGTAAACGCAGATTTTTTTTAATTTCACCAAGTTGGGTTTGAGGCACACCACATTTTTTCGCGTACATATTCCAAGAAGAAAAAACTTCAATAATTTCTTGAATAATTTTTCTTGCCTTTGCCTTTGTTAAATCGGCATTTTTTCCAAATGCGATTAAATCTTCTATTGTAAAATGATCACGTTTTCCGTTTAGACTCATTTGATGTTTACTCGTCCATTCACCATTTGGATTATAGCTATATGTTATGTCAAAGGCTGGCGATAGCAACCATTCACCACGTTTGTTCATGAGGAAAGCAATATTTTTTGTATGGTCATCCTGATTTCTACCCACAATATTAAACACTGTTCTTCTATATTGTTGTTCCAGAGCTTCTTTCATATTAATACTAACAATTTCCCTAATTATTTGGAGTGCCTGCTCGTAACTATAAAATCCAGACATATTAAAATCATAATGTGCCATTGCACAGAGTGATTGCATGTGCAATTTTTCTCCTCCACTCATTCGATCAAATCTTTTTGTCATAAAATGGGCCCTATCATTTTCATGAAGTAGGCGGCACTCACTCATTATGATTTTGCAATCCTTTGCCATTAATGAATAAGCGTATTCGATGCGGCCAAATCCTTTTGGGTCATCAAGTTCTTTGTCTTTGTTACTTGATACCCCATCAAGTTTTATGAGCCAGTAGGAAAAATTTTTGGAGGTTTTAATTTGTCCTGATTTTACTTCGCCAGTTTTTTCATTATAGGCAATAAGGCATTTGGCCCTAGCTCCACCGGCCGAGGTTCCTACCACTAATAAATTAGTGAGGGATTCCTTTAGTTTTGTTCCATCATTTTGCATGAGGTTTTCTTGGAATTTTTTTCTCTTTGATAAAATTTCTGAAGCAAGTTCAACCGTATCATTTAAATTAATAGGAACAGTGCTCAGGCGTCCCTTGTAAAGTGCTGGTTTAAATTCTAGGGCACCCATGCCTCGCTCGCCAATATAGCAAAGTCTTTCCACTGGATTAAATGAATTATTTTTTCTTCCTTTACTTGTAAGCCAGGCATCGATGAGCGCATTACCAAATTTATCTGGGAGTGAGTCACAGAGCATTCCAGGCAAACCCTTAAAGGTGGTTTTATTTAGTTCGCGAAAGGAATAAATTTTATTCCTTTTTGGCATCATGATGGGAGCTGGTTCTATGGGAGCAGCTAAAAATTTTTGTTCATATTCAAAGCTGGCAAATTCTTCATTCTCGTTCCAAGAAAGATAACCTATTAGTGAACCCCAGAGATAAACTTTTGCTAGATTGATTTTTTCAATCATTACTTATCTTCTCCCCATTTCCAAATATTATTTATGTTTTTTGAATGTTGAGAAGATTTGCGAACCCTTTTTTTTGTGCTGTGTTTCTTCCTTTTGGCCATTATAGAAGGAGAATCTTTAGGATCACTAAAAATGAATTTTAGTTCATCTGCAATTTCTAATGCTTTAAAAATAAGTAGTAGATTGGTAAGCGAAATATTTCCTGTCCCCGATTCTAATCTTGTAATCGAGGCATGTGATACGCCACTAAGATGAGCAAGTTCTTCCTGGGAAATATTTTTTTGTATTCTTCTTCCCTGGATTGATTTTCCGATAATATCGAGAAGGTGTGGGATACTTTCTTTGTTCCATTCCATTTAATTTCTCATATATGACTAAATAAAGTCTTATTTATCTTTATTATATCATATATGACTATTTAAAACATAATGGGGCATTTTTGACTTCGGGTAATTAGTGATTGGCCTTCTTAAACGCCGACTCCTGAAGAACCGCCTTATCAATTTTATAATTTGGAACGTACTTATCAATGCCCGTTACCCGAAACATGGCTTCAGCCCCAAAATCATAAACATAAAAAAAAATGGGCTGGTGATTGACTGGTAAACAGAGCAAAAAAAAGCTAATGCTAAAGTATATTGCAAATCTAATAAGTAAAAGAATCATCTTCGAGCTCCTTCACCTGCGATTAATCTTGATCAAGTTTTATTAATTAACCTTATTACGTTTTTCTAATCCAATTTTTATTTCCACATAATACTGATCTCTTGGGCAAATAATCTGACCATGAAATTGCGAAAGGGTAATAGAGCGATCAAAAGTAGTATCTACTTCTTCTAATGTAAAAAGAATTTGCTCTCCCGTTCTTGCTTCTAACTGCGTAAGTGCGCCCCCTAAAATAATCGATGTATTTTCAGAGAGTAAATCCTGCTCCCTCGGAGTAATAGGACCTTTAATGGTATCAGGATGAATTTGATCAGATTCCCAGAGGCGAAAAGTTTTCACTGTTACTTTTCCAATGGGAGGAGTATCGAGATTACGTCGTAATGGCCAATGCCATTCACTAAGAAATTGTAAACTGGCATTTTTTTCTTCCCACTCAGCAGGTACAAGTTTAAACCACCAAATATCCTTTGCTAATGCAAGTTGCCCATAGACATACTGTTCCAAAGTCGTAATAGGGAGCGAACGCCATTCTCTTGGAATTTCCTGGTGATTAAGGGTTTCTATAAACTTATGCTGATTCTGCATGAGCAATCCTTTGTATTGAGTCATCTAGATGTAGTTCATTAATTGGCTTTTGTAAAAAATCCTGAGCTCCAGCTGCGATCGCTTCTAAAATAATGCGCTCCTGTGCCAGTGAACTCATCATAATAACCTTAGTTCTTCCTAAGTTTTGGGAGATTTTTTGAGTTAATTCAATACCACTAATTTCCGGCATAACCACGTCTACTAGTGCAATTTGAGTATTATTGGCCGCTAAATATTCTAACGCTGGGCGAGCATGATTAAAATCTGCTGTTACATTATAATTTTTAGATTTTAAAAAATGGACGAGGTTTTTTCTCGTAAAATCAGAATCATCTATAACGACAATAGAGATTTTAGCATTTGTAACATTATTCATTGGAGCCTCTACATTTAAGTCTATAAAAGTATCTTTAAATTAAAGATGAGCACCAGACTTAGATTATTTTAGACAATTAATTGAAGCATTACAAAAGACTAAATTAGTCAGTTTAAGGTTTATTTCAAATGAGTTTTGGAAGGTATTTGTGCCAGGGAAGTTGGGAAATCCACCTAACTTTAGAAGCTGTTCAAAATCCTTTTGAGATTTTATTTTTAGTTCGGCCACTGTGAGGGGGTGAAGGCGATGATAATGGTATCTACCTTGAAGTGAATCTCCAGAATAACGATAGTAGTCTAATCTTGCACTGCCTATGACAAGAATTTGCTTCTCACTGCCAAACTTAATTGGAAAAAAACTTTTGGTGATATTTAAAAGGATATCCTTTGTAAGAAATTCAAAATTTAAAATATTCTAATATAATAATGCCAAACCCAAGAGTAAATTGATGAAATAGTTACAAAATCCCATCCTATCTATCGACAAATAACTAAACTTGGCCTATCTATAGCGGGCGTACTAATTCAAAATAGTAATAAAAAATAATAAAGGGGTTTCCATGAAAAAAATGTTATTAATACTTGCATTATCAACACTTGCTTCAAGCTTTGCTTATGCAAAAGAATTTCCTAGTTTTAACTGTAGTGTGGCCCAAAAAGTATCTGGCTATAGCAAATTTAATCTACATCTTGAGATGGTTAATGAAGATAAAATTAATGCTCAACTTATGGAATTTGATGGTGGTCCATTATATTTTATCCATAATAAAAATGGAATCACATTAGAGAGATCAGCTAAAGATGTAAGTCTTTTTGTTGGTGGCGAGCGCTCTGAAGTAAGCCCTAAAATGCTTCACATCGTAAATTTTAATGTAAAGAAATTAACAGGAACAATTTTTGCAAATTTAGAAAATTCATCTTCATCTCAAAAATTTAAATTAGTTAAATGCTCTGTTGCGATAAAATCAAATCGAAGATAGTTTTATATTTTAGATTGTATTGGAGATTTATAATGAAATTTTATAAATCTCCATTTTTCTAATTCTAATTTTAAGTGATAAAAAATCAAGCCACAGAAGATTGTCCATGCCCATGACCTGTGCCGTGTCCATGTCCCGAACCACGATCCAATTTTTTCCTTTTCTTTTTCTTAATTTGCTCTTTTTCAAAGAGCACCACTTTTTCAGGATCCCAATCCACAAGAGCAATTTCTAAAACTTCTCTAATATTTTTCACAGGAATAAAATTAATATGACGTTTATATTCCTCTGGGATATCAACTAAGTCTTTTATATTACCCCAGGGTAATATGATATTTTTAATTCCCATTCTCATGGCGGCAAGCGCTTTTTCTTTAATACCACCTACTGGAAGAACTTTTCCCTTCAAAGTAATTTCTCCAGTCATGGCAATGTCTCTACTAATGTGTGTTCCAGTTAGTAGTGAGACAATCGCAGTTGCTAGAGTGATACCTGCACTCGGACCATCTTTTGGAATGGCACCCGCAGGTAAATGCACATGAATTTCATTATTTTCAAAAACACTTTCATCAATTCCTAATTTTTCAGCATGTGAACGAATATAACCCATGGCCGCTTGAGCGGATTCCTTCATTACATCACCTAATTTTCCCGTGAGAGTAATTCCTCGTCCCTTCATTTTTGTTGTTTCTATTGAAAGAATTTCTCCTCCAGCACTAGTCCACGCAAGTCCAGTTGCTACGCCAATTTCATCATGGGCCCGCAAGTCCTCGGTGCTATAGAGTTTTGGTCCTAAAAGTTTTTCCACTGATTCTGATAAAATAATAGTTTTTTGGCCTTCTCCAGCTGCAATTTTTCGCGCCACTTTTCTACAAAGTGCACCAATTTGTCTTTCTAGATTTCTTAGCCCAGCTTCCCTTGTAAATCCTCGAATGACTTCCATAAGTGCGTCGTCGGAAAACTCCACAAATTTTTCCGTGACTCCGTTTTCATACATTTGTTTTGGAATAAGAAATTTTTTGGAAATGGCGAGTTTTTCTTCCTGGGTATAACCTGTGATATTGATAATTTCCATTCTGTCTCTTAGTGGTCCTGGAATTTGATCTAAATTATTTGCTGTTGCGATAAACATGACATTAGATAAATCATATGTAAGTCCAAGATAGTGATCGCGAAAAGCGTGATTTTGCTCAGGATCAAGCACCTCTAACAATGCACTAGATGGATCTCCCTTATAATCGGATCCAATTTTGTCAATTTCATCAAGCATAATAATTGGGTTAATAGATTTTGCCTGTTTCATTGCCTGTAAAAATCTTCCAGGCATGGAGCCAACATATGTTCTTCGGTGTCCGCGAATTTCTGCTTCGTCTTTTACACCACCTAAACTGATTCGAACAAAATCCCTTCCTGTTGCCTTAGCAATTGATCTACCAAGAGAAGTTTTTCCTACTCCTGGAGGTCCTGCAAAACAAATAATTGGGGATTTGCATTTAGCACCCTTTAATTTTCTAACAGCGAGGTGTTCTAATATTCTTTCTTTTACTGGTTCTAAATCAAAATGATCTTCATCAAGAGTTTGTTTTGCGTGAAAGAGATCAAGATTTTCATTTTTAATTTCCACCCAGGGTAAATCAATAACCCAATCTAAATAGGTGCGCAAAATATTTGCTTCAGAAGAATCGGGATGCATTTTTTCTAGTCGAGAAAGTTGTTTGAGCGATTCTTTTAAATGATCTTCGGGAAGTTTTCTATCGATGATTTTTTGGCGAATTTCATTAAATTCATCCTCTGGTAAAGTCTCATCCTTTCCAGCAATTTTTCCATCTTTAGTACTTTTAAAAAATTGTGAAGCTTGTTGGTGATTAGATTGTTGATTAGATTGGTGACTTTTTAATTTTTGTTGCATGAGAGTAACATTTAGTTCTCTTGCTAAAATAGTATCAATAAATTTTAATCGCTCCACTGGATCAATAGTTTCTAAAACGCTTTGACCTTCAGAAACTCGCAAATGAAGATTAGATGCAATGAGATCTGCAAGTCTTCCTGGGTCTTCGATATCTTCTAACACAAGTAAAATATCGGGAGAAATATTTTGTCCCATGGAAACTAATTTTTCTAATTTCTCTTTTACATTTTTAGTAATTGCTTGAACGAGAATACGATCGAGATTTTGTGTCGGTTGTTCTATTTTATCTGTTTGGCAACGATAAAAGGGACCCTTATCATCAATTTCTAAAATTCTTACTTTATGTAAACCTTGAATGAGAATTTTTACGCGTCCATCGGCAAGCTTTCTCATGCGCATAATCATCGCAGCAGTCCCCACTTGATAGAGATCATCAATACTAGGTTTTTCAGTTTGAATATCTTTTTGGCTTACAAGAACAATCATTCGATCGTGATGTTGAATAGCATTTTCCACAGCTTGAATAGAGGCATCTCGTCCTACAAAAAGTGGTAAAATCATATAGGGATAAACTACTAAGTCCCGAATGGGTAACATGGGTAAAAGATTATTAGTACTGGTTGAATTTGCTGTATGAGATTTTGCTGAAGCTGAAAAATCTTCAGCGCCCCCGCCATTATTCGCGCCACTATCAGCACCATCATTTGTGGTCACATCATCAATGATATTATTAATATTTTCATTGTTTTCATTATTTGGAGGAGTATTTTCGGAAAGCTCCCTAATATTTTTTCTTTTTCTTCTTGTAAATTCTTCTATGCCAGAAAAACGAGAAACCATCCATCCTCCCTGAGCGACTAGTTTTGAAGTAAACTAATGCCATAATTAAGTCTTAACAATTCAACTTGCTTCTCATGAACTTCCTGTTCTTTGGATGCCATGACCAATTCGGGAAAAAATCTCTCTTTCTTTAGAACTAATTTCACTTATTTTTTGCAACTAACACACTCAAACATTGCTGAGTTCCGTTCTATTTATTAAATTATAGATACAAGAACTGTGACTAAAATGATGATAGCCAAGAGGAATTTCCTATGACTTTAAAAACCCTTGAACCTAGTAGTGGAACTGATATTAAACCAATAATTCATGCTGTAGTTTTAGCTGCTGGGAAAGGTAAAAGACTATCCATGCCCTGGCCCAAAGTACTTTCTCCACTTTGGGGACAAACACTTTTAGATTATGTTTTTGAATCAATTGCTGATTTTTCTAGTCAACAAAGTGTAACTCTTTCACTCTCTCTAGTGGTTGGTCATCAAGCTGAAATGGTTATGAAGGATGTAAAGGAAAAATATCTGGAGTCATACCCACAAACGCACTTTGTCCAACAAGAATCACAACTGGGAACAGGGCATGCATTGCAGTGTTTTATTGAAGAAGCTAAGAATAGGCTAAATGATGAGGATTTTGTTCTTGTCATCTGTGGAGATACTCCATTAATTAAGTCATCTCACATATTAGTACTTTATAATGAATTAAAAAAACAACCAAATCTAGATGCTGTTGCTGCTACTTTTCAAATAGATAATCCAACAGGTTATGGAAGGATTGTTAAAAACTCTAAAGACCTTGGATTTGAAATTAGAGAAGAAAAAGACGCAAGTTTTGAAGAGAAAAAAATTAATGAAGTTAACGCTGGTCTCTATATTATAAAAACTAAATTTCTTAGAGAAAAACTAAAACTTTTAAAAAATTTAAATAATTCTCAGGAGTATTACTTAACAGATATTTTTACTACAACTAGTGCTGTAAAAAATATTTTATTTTATCAGGACGCCATTTCTTTTTTGGGAGTTAATGACCAGGAGCAATTAGAAGTTGTATCTACAGAAATGAAGCGAAGAAAAATTCAAGATCTAAGGTTGACTGATAGGGTTTTTATTCCCGATTCCTCTCAAGTTCACATTGACTGGAAAGTAAAAGTTGGAGAAGGGACAATCCTTCATTCTGGCACCTACCTTCTTGGTAAAACTGTCATTGGAAAAGATTGTCATATTGGTCCACAGGTATATTTGCAAAATACAATTCTTGAAGATAGCGTAACCATTTTACCATTTAGTAGTTTAGAAAGAGCTTACTGTGCAAGATTAGTAAGCGTTGGGCCCTTCGCACGACTACGTCCCGAGAGCCGTTTAGACGAATCAGTTAAAATTGGCAATTTTGTGGAAGTGAAAAAATCCCATCTTAAAAAAGGCGTAAAAGTTAGCCATTTATCCTATGTAGGAGATGCAACAATCGGTCAAAATTCCAATATTGGTTGCGGTTTTATAACCTGTAACTACGACGGCAAAAATAAGCATGAAACAACTATTGGAGCTAATACTTTCATTGGTTCAGATTGCCAGGCAATTGCTCCAATCGTCATTGGAGATAGCGCCTTTGTGGCTGCTGGCACGACAATTACGGAAAATGTTCCCTCAAAAGCCTTTGCCATAGGAAGAAGTAAACAATTAACTCGAGAAGGTTACGCAGAACGCTTCTTAAAACATGATCCCAATGCTATTATTTCCCAAAAATAATATTTTTTGATTAAGAATTTAGCTTAGTTTGGCCTAATGTCATTTTAATAAGGAAAAAACATGTGTGGAATTGTTGGATATACGGGTAACCAAGATGCGATCTATCCTGTTATTGAAGGATTAACTAGGCTGGAATACAGAGGTTATGATTCGGCTGGAATTAGTATGTTTTTAGCTGATGCCCTCACACCAAAAGTAGGAAGTGCCGTAAAAGGGACTTTAAAAATTCTTAAAAAAGAAGGAAAACTAGAAAATTTAAAAAATCTCTTAGAAGGAAGTTCCTTTCAAACGAGTACTGCCATTGGTCACACCCGCTGGGCAACCCATGGAAAAGTAAACGATATTAATGCCCATCCTCATTCAAATGAAATATTTTCCATTGTTCATAATGGTATCATTGAAAATTCCTATACTCTAAAAAATGCATTGATTAAGGAAGGTTTTCCTTTTTTAAGTGAAACTGATTCTGAAGTTTTTTTAGTTTTATTAACAAAAATTTTTCATCAAACAAATGATGTGAAATCGGCAATTATTAAAACTTTTCAGCAATTAGAGGGTAATTCTGCCTTTGTGATTATGAGTAATATTGATAAATCAATTTACGCTCTTAGACGAGGAGCTCCACTAGTTTGTGGAGAAAAATGGGCCAGATCTCCCAATGCACAACTTTTTATTTCTTCAGATCCCTACGCTCTAGTTGGAAATGTGGATTATCTACTTTTCCCTGAAGATAATGTTCTGTGCGAACTCTCAGACAAAGATAAAGTTATTAATTTTTACGATCTCGATGGAAAAAAAACAGAAAAAGTCCGACGTGAAAAACAATCCTCTGATGTGGAATTATCCACAAAGGGAAAATTTGAGCATTTCATGCTTAAGGAAATTTACGAGCAACCTAGTTTAGCTATTAGATTATTACAATATTATACTATTGATGAAGGAGCAGAAATTCTTGCTCAATACCGGGGTCGAAAATTTGATCATATTCACATTATCGGTTGTGGTACTGCTTGGCATGCAGGACTTGCCATGAAGGACGCCCTAGAAAAATGCTCTGGAACGAGAGTGAGCGTAGAACTTGCCAGTGAATTTCGTTATCGCCAGCCAATATTATTAAAAAATGATCTTTGTCTTTTTATTTCTCAATCGGGTGAAACCGCTGATACCCTCGCTTCCGCTCAAATGGCAAAGGATAAGGGAATTCATATTGTTTCCATTATTAATGTAAAGGGGTCGAGCTTATATAGAATTTCCGATGCAAACTTATTAATTAAGGCAGGCCAAGAAATTGGAGTGGCAAGTACCAAGGCATTTACATTACAGGCCATGACAGGACTATTTTTGGCCCTAACACTAGGTGGAAAAACAATTGATGAATCAGTAAAAAAAGAGGTTCATTTATTTGAAACAAGACTTCTCGAATTATTAGCAAAACATAATATGATTAAAGATATTGCAAAGGAATTATTTCAGCAAAAGGGTTTTATCTTTATTGGAAGAGGTTGTTATTATCCCATTGCTCTTGAAGGAGCATTAAAATTAAAAGAAATTGCCTATGTACACGCAGAAGGTTACGCAGCAGGAGAGTTAAAGCATGGTCCAATTGCCATTATTGATGAATCAATTGCAAATGTAGTTTTACTAGGACCTGAGTTATTAGAAAAAAGTCTATCAAATGCAGAAGAAGTAAAAGCTCGAAAGGGAGTTATTTTTGCTCTTGGGCAAGAGGATCATCAGGAAATTATTACGAAAAGTGATTATTTTTTTCCATTAAATTTTACGGGATTAAAAAACTTTAATTCACTCTATATCAATGTTGCATTACAACTTTTTTCCTATGAAGTGGCAAAATTAAAGGGCACTGATATTGATCGTCCACGAAATTTAGCAAAATCAGTAACCGTTGAATAATTAAGCATAATATTAGGAATTCCATTGACCAATTTATCGGTTTCACTAAATTCATTAAATGCTTCTCAGCTTGCTGCAGTTCAATGTAATTCAGGTCCCCTATTGTTACTTGCAGGTGCCGGGTCAGGAAAAACAAAAACAGTTATTTGTAAAATGGTTTCACTCATTGAGGAAGGATATTCTCCCTATGAACTTCTTGCTTTAACTTTTTCCAATAAAGCTGCCCAGGAGATGAAAATTCGATTTAAATCAGCTCTTGCTAATAATAGTCATAGTGAAGCAGTAAATGTTGATAGTTATTCCCATCAACAACAAAATCAAAACCAATATTTTCCAACTATAACAACTTTTCATTCTTTTTGCGCACAAGTGTTGAGGAAAGAATTTAAATTTTTAGGTCTTAGTCGGTATTTTAGTATTTACGATGAAAGTGATTCAGAGCAATTACTAAAGAAAATATTGCAAAAACATAATGTTTCTTCTAAAGAATTAACTCCTCAAAAATTAGCGCAATATATTGAGCGATTAAAAAACAGAGGACATTTTCCAGAAATTCATACAAGTCAATTTGATTATCTCCCCAATTTTTTTCAGGAAATTAAAAATTTAACCACTGATAACTTGTATCCCATGTATCAAGACTACGAAAAAGAATTATTACTAGCTAATGCCATGGATTTTGGGGGGCTCATTACTGCAGTAATAAAATTGTGGTCACTCTATCCAGAAGTTCTTTTGCGCTATCAAGAAAGATATAAAATTTTATTAATTGATGAGTATCAAGATACAAATCGAGCCCAGTTTATTCTCATGTCTCTTCTTGGGCAAAAGGCAAAACATCTTTGTGCCGTAGGTGATGAGGATCAATCGATTTATTCCTGGCGTGGAGCTGATCTTCGAAATGTTCTAGATTTTGAAAAAGTATTTCAAAATTGTCATATGATAAAATTGGAACAAAATTATCGTTCCACTGGCCATATTATTAATGCTGCTTCTGGCGTCATTGGTCATAACCAACAGAGAAAGGGAAAAGTTCTTTGGACTGAAAATGAATTGGGTGAAAAACCAATTATTTTAGAAGTAAAAGATGAAGTTCAGGAAGCACTGAAGGTTGGTGAGATTTGTCAGAAATGGGGTAGTGTTGGAAAAAATTTTGATGAAGTGGCGATCTTTTATAGATCAAATGCATCTTCACGCCCCATTGAAGATGAACTGCGAAAACGTAAAATTCCCTATAGAATAGTTGGGGGTATCAAATTTTATGATCGAAAAGAAGTAAAGGATTTAGTTGCCTATTTAAAAGTTGTGGCTAATCCCAGTGATAGCGTTTCTTTTACTCGAATTATCAATATTCCAGCGAGAGGAATTGGCGCTGTTTCCTTAAAAAAAATGCAGGATGTGGCCGATTCTGTGCAATTACCTTTGCTACCTTTTCTTATAAAAATGTATGAAAATAATTTTAAAACTGACAAGGCATTATCACTTTCAAAAAAAGCTCAAGCATCTCTCACTACAATTTTACAAAAATTTCAGGATTGGATTTCCATTAAAGAAACCATTCTTCCTAGCCAATTAATGCAACAAATAATTAGTGAATCAGGTTATCGGGACTTTTTATTAGATCTATCAAAAACAGATAAAAATACATCGCAAGAACAAATGGATCGTTGGGCCAATGTGGAACAATTATACAATGCCCTTTCCCAGTTTGAAAAAACTCTTGCTGAACAGGGTATTACTGCCACCCTAGAGAATTTTTTAGAGGCGATCACTCTTGATTCAAATGTGGAAGAAAATATTCAACAGGGGCAAGTTTCTTTAATGACCATACATGCGGCCAAGGGATTAGAATTTGAAAATGTGATGTTAGTAGGAACTGAAGAAGGAATTTTTCCAAGCTACCAAAGTCTTGAAAGAGGGGACTTTGCCATTGAAGAAGAAAGAAGATTATTTTATGTAGCAATGACTAGGGCGCGAAAAAAATTAACTATGTTTTATGCTAGAGCAAGACTACTTTGGGGACAGGTTCGATTTTATGAACCTTCGCGATTTTTAAAAGAAATTCCCAATGAATTTTGTGAATGGAAAAAAAATTCCGTATTAAGTTCAATGGGCTCCACAACCTTTCCTCAAATGAATCAAAAAGTTAAAAGTGAATCCTATCATGATTCTCAAGTTGAAAGAACTTCAAATTATTCCATTCAATCCGCTCAAGAAGATCAATATAGTCAATTAGATACTGAGGAGTTGCTGGCAAAAAGATTGACTTATCAAAAGGGAACATTAGTAAAACATAATATATATGGAGTTGGAACAGTAATGGGTTCCGAATCACCAGGATTAGACGAAAAAGTGACGATCCTATTTAAGTCTGGTGGATTAAAAAAATTCATGGTGAGGTTTGCTCCCCTTGAATTACTATCTTAATAAAATGGATGAGGTTATTTAGATGAAAATAGATGAGAAATTAGTCAAGCACGTGGCAGACCTTTCTAGGATAAATGTGACTCAGGAAGAAATTCCTAATTTAGTATCCTATATGCAACAGGTACTTGGTCATTTTGAAGAGCTAAGTAAAATTAATACTGATAATGTAGAACCTTTTATCTCTCCTGTTTTTGAATCAGCTCAGGAAAATTTGTCCAGTCGCATTTTTCGTGAAGATAGCAAAAAAGATTCTCTTAATGTTCATCAGGTTTTAAAAAATGCTCCGCTATTTCAGGAGGGTCAATTTAAGATTAAATCTGTAATTGATGAAATTTAATGACGCATTTTTTTACAATTAATAAATTAAAAATAATGTATTTTAAGGTGGATTAGTGAAAGACATTTTTTATTATCATAAATTATTGAAAGAAAAAAAAATAAGCTCCAAGGAATTAACACTCGAAGCTATAAATAAAGCTAAATCAGAAAAAAATAATTCTACCATTTCTTTATTTGAAGATAGTGCAATGGAGGAAGCCACAAAAGCCGATGCACTTTTTTCTAAGGGAGAGTGCTTACATTATTTACAGGGAATTCCTTATTCATTAAAAGATTTATTTATTACGAAGGATAAAAGAACTACAGCTGGATCTCGCTACCTTTTAAATTATATTCCTCCCTACCAAGGTCAAGTTGCAGGTGCACTGGCAAAAGCAAATGGCGTTTTAATTAGTAAGGTTGGGCTTGATGAATTTGGCATGGGATCAAGTAATCAAAATACTCCCTTTGGTGAGGTTTTAAATCCACACAATGGTGAATTTAGTGCAGGGGGTTCCAGCGGAGGTTCAGCTGCTTCAGTAGTAGAGGGTTCAAGTTTGTTTAGTATTGGAACTGATACTG
>Ga0247844_1003933_pt1 | contig 20812 bp, 23 predicted proteins | sample LaCtaG_FD_192421 | JGI IMG/M metagenome (GOLD analysis project Ga0247844, IMG submission 192421) | Freshwater microbial communities from meromictic Lake La Cruz, Castile-La Mancha, Spain - LaCruzMarch201714.5m_1 | ecosystem: Environmental > Aquatic > Freshwater > Lake | place: Spain: Castile-La... | reverse complement strand
CCATTTAATGGAATCATAAATATTATATAATTAATTATTATTATTAATAATAATTAAATATCTTCTATTTTTCCAAATAATATAAATTGGTTTTATCATTAAATTTAATCCCATATTTTTGTATTGTTGATGATCTAATATTTTTAAATTGAATAACATTATTGTTCAGTTCACGACACATACGAACATCATATTTTTTTTTATCATTTTCTTTTGCTTTTTTTAATAGAACATCCTTTTTATTAAAATAATATTCATGTAAATAATTGGCACGTCCTTTTTCTCGTTCTTGTCGTTCAGCATCACTTAATTTTTTTATTGGTGTTGGTGTGACTTGTTGAATTATTTTAATTGGTTTAGTTGGTGGAGTTGGTGGTGTTGTTGGTGATATTGGTGATATTTTTACTGGTGTATCATCTACTGCTTTATAATAGTTATTATATAACATTTGTGTACTAGTTCTCATTATAAAAGCAATTCTATCTAATTGATTTTTATTCACTTTGTCCAAATAATAGCTCACATATGAGGACCTTAAAGAATTTACTCCTATATTTTTTTCATTTAATAGGTCATATAGCATACGTTGCAACCCCTTTTCAGTGTATTTATCATTAGAACTATTTATAAATAAAAATAATCTTGGATATTCTAAAAGTGATTCAATTATATTATGTATTAATAAATCAACATTATTTTTAGAAAAACTTTTAATAACTGGATCATTTAAATTAAATGATATTGGCTTATGTACTTTTTTAATTTCATTAAAATATAAAAATATATTCTTAGAATCTTTTATAAAAATAGCAGCCTTTTTTGTTTGTGCTTCTTTTTCAGATGTTACAACTTCTAAATTCATGACTTCATTTCTCATTGGTGGAAACAAAGTATACATTGATAATAATAATGATTTTATATTTTGAATTCTTAATACAGGATTTTTGTATTTATTTAATGCTGTATTTTCATAATTATTTTCCCATTCATTATATAATTTTTCTCTAAGTTTTAATAGTTCTGGATATGGTACAAATGATTTTAATTCTTGTTCATTTAATATATTTAGTTTTTCTTTTGTCTCTGTCATTTTTGATAAAGCAGCTTGAAGACATTTATATTTTTTAACAATTTCAGACCTTTCACCTGTACTAATTTTTAAAATTTTTAATATTAAATTAATATCTTTTCTCAATGTTTCTAAACTTTGATTATTTTTATTTCTATATTCTAATAATTTTAATAATACTTCAGATTGATTCAAAGTAACCCAATCTAAATTATTATTATCTTTCTCACCAATAAAAATATTATTAATCCATGATTTATAAATATTAATATAAGTGGTTTCTGTTCGTTGTGCATTCACGCCTTGATAATCAAATTTATAAAAATCATCTTTAAAAATGGTTGTAATTTTTGGTTTCCTTGTATAATCTAATAAAAAAACATTATTCAACCAAGAATCATAAATTTTATTATATTCTATTTTTTGACTCAATGCAATAGACTGATCTTTTAAATTCCATCTATTATTATTATAAATTTCTTTTAATTGTTTTGAAATATTATTATTTTTAATAGTTAAATCATTGTAATTAGACGGGTTTGAAAAGGTTAAAAAAAAATCATCTCTTACAATTGCTGGTGTAAATTTCTTATGTGACATTATATAATATACTTAGATAATATTTCTTTAAACACTTTAAAAACTAAACATTTTATATTATTATTATTAATAATAATATAAATATTATTTTTATTATTTTTTGTTGTTATAACATGTATAACAAGTTTGAAATGTATTTTTAGTTTTAGGTTTGTTGCATTTGTTACATTGAATATAAGTTTTTAGTTCTTTTCCAATGTTACCACATTTAAAACATTGTGGGAATTTGTCTTCTTTCTTGTTTATTCCACAGTCTGAACACTGATTAAATTTTGTTTTGTATTTTTCTATTTTTCTACAGTCTTTACATAAATTATTACTTCTATTTTTATGTTCAATACCACATTTAAAACAGAATTTTTTGTTTCCATTTTCATTAAATTGTTTATTACAACATGAACCAATAATTAAAAACATATCTTGTGACCTTGAATAAATAAAATAATTTTTAATTATTTTGATACCACAAATACAATTAGATTTGTATAAAACTTGTGGTGTTAATTTCAAAATTTCAAAATTTGAAAAGTATTGAAAAAAGTAATAATTTATTTCATCTCTATATTTATATAATAGTTGTTCATTATTTTGTGGTATTACATATATATTACATTCATTTTTAGGTGGTTTAAACTTTCCACAATATTGAAAATTATAATCATGGAATTGTTGTTTTGAAATATTATATTGTTTTAGTCCATCATAAAATTTTTTGTATAATAAATTTTTAGCTAAAATGTGTTTTTCTTCCATTATAATATTATATATTAAATGTTTTTCTAAATGTTTTTATATTAAAAACATTTAAAGATTTCTAATCTATATATAATATGGAATCAATTCAATTAAATTATTATCAGCGTAATAAAGATAAAATATTAGAAAGACAAAAAAAATATAATAAAGAACATCAACAAGAATGTATAGAAAGAAATAAAAAATATTATAATAAAGATTATTTCCGTGAATATTATCATAGAAAAAAAGACGTTAAACCAATTCAAATATCATCATGATTATCCTCATCATTATCATATACTTTTACTTTAATTTTTAATCCTATAAATCCCCGTGTAGATTTATTATTAATCTTACATACTTTATTATTAATACCCTTTGACATATATAAATTAACTATTTTTGGAAAAGAAATATTTAATTTATTACCAGTAATAAACTCTTTAATGTGTTTATTATCTACTTTATCTTTTTCATTTCTTGTTATTTCAAATGATTCATTAAAAATATCAAAAATATTATCGCCATTTTGGAATGCTTCAAGGTGATCTTTCATATTATCATTTAATTTAACTTTTTCTGGTTTATAACTATTAATTATTAAATGTGTAACTGCATTAATAAACCATTCTTCAGTTTTAACCATATCACGTAAATAGGGGTCACTTTTATGATAATATGGATTTTCTTTTAATATTTCTTCTGTAATTTCTGATTCAATAAATTTTGTTTTAATTGAAAATGGAATTAATTTTTCGTAAACGTCATTTGGATCTATTTTTGGAATGTCATTACAACAAAAAACACATGTGGTCTGTGGTTGACATCTTTTTTCATCAATATTATTTTTTCTTGTTAATATTTCATCACCTCCACTACATAATTTTTTAATTAAATTACCATCTAATTTAATTGAATTATCTATTTTCATTTCATTTGAAAATGCCAGCCGTGATTTGTCAAAATCATATGCCCAACTTAATTTTTTAGCTGCGTCACCACCATTAACATCAAATAATAATGAATCCGCATTAAATGAGGTTACATAATCTTGAAATGATGCCATTAATGCATCTTGATTAACGCCTTTTCCAGCATCCCTAGAACCTAATATAATAGCCCATAATTTATCAGCTACTTCACCAGCTAAAGCTCTCGAAAAAAATAATAAAGCTTCAGTTGTATCTTCTCTAAATATTGGTTTAAATAAAATATTTAATACTTTTTGTTCATCATCTAAATTACGTTCTCCAAAATTACGTTCAATTTTAATCATAGTTTCAACATTATCAAAATTATCAATAAATAATAATTTTTTGAAATCATAATAACCATTTTTAAAAAATATTTTATGTTTACTTGAATTTAAAATATATTTATTCAAATCATTTTTAATTGGTATTTTGGATAAAAGAACATCTAAAATATTAGATGCACCTGCATTATCAGCACTATAATGTTCATATTTTTTATTACAGTATTCAATACCTAAAATATTAATAATTTCTTCACCTTCAGTAATATCTTTTTTAGTTGCTTTTTTGTTTTTTACGAAAGATACTTCCATAATTAAATTTTTCAATAGTCTTTTAACTATTTTAATTTCATTTTCCCACTTATTATCATATTTATAATATATTACATCTTTACACATATATAATTTTCCTTCAAGTTGTTTTAATATTTTATCAGCTCCTTCTGAATCAGTTTTAATAACATTTAAATCTTCTAAATTGTCTTCTTCAATACATTTATAATCGTCAGGTACATCAATTAAATTATTCATTGGTTTGACTTCTAGTTTAATTTTGAATTGTGTGTAATTAAATACTTCTTCTTCTAATTCATTTAATAACTTATCAATATTATAATCTTTTAAATCATTTTTATAAATCATGAATCCATCAAACACCATCACCAAAGATGTTTTAAATAATTTTTTCTTTTTCAAAAAATTAATCATTGTTTGTAAAATATTATTTTCAATATCGCATAACATTATGTTCATGGTTGAACCTAATTCATTTGAAGAACTTTTATTATTTTTTTCTTGTTTCTTTTTAGCATTTTTTACACCTAATTCTTTATATGCTTCTTCATGTTCAAAAATATATTTTTGAACTAATTCAACATCATTTTTATATTTTTTAACTATTTCTGGTATATCTTTTTCTTTCAAACCTAAAAACCCTTTACCACCATTTAATATTGATAAAAACCCTGTTTTAATATCATCTTTATTAACATCATATTTTGTTTTCATCTCATTAAATATTTGTTCTCTATTTTCAATATAATATTTTATGTTTGAACATTCTAACTCATTTTTTTCTGCATACTGACAAATTAAAGATGGATGGCAATTTTTAATATCAATATCATAATAATATTCATTTGAAATTGTATGTCTAATTTCACGTGGTATATTTTGTAATGATAAAGAACCAACAGCCCAGTACCTACCAATATCATTATTTTGTTTATATTTGACTAAAATTTGATTTGAATTATTAAGTCCTTTCACTTTCTTAGATTTTGAAATATATTTTTTAAATAATGTTAATGGGTCTATATCCATGAATTTTAAACGCTCTTCACTAGATGCCCTAAAATTATCTTTTAATAATTCATAATTTTCAATGATATAGTCGGCTTTTCTTTTATCCACAATTTCAAGGTATTCTATTATATTTTTGTTCATATATATAAATATATATATTAATTTTTCTTTAAATGTTTTTTAAATGTTTTTTAAATGTTTTTTTAAATGTTTTTATAATTTTTTTAAATATTTTTAAATGTTTTTTTGTAACTTTTTCCCCTAATTTTGTAACTATTTGTAACTTTTGTAACTTTTTCACTGATGTAAAATTTGAATTTATTTTTTGTTTGAAATATTCTTGATGTAAAACCAACCTATAATATTATACTATCTATACTATATATATTAAAAGTTACAGTTACATAATTATATATATATATATTATTATTATTATTATTATAAATTTTCAAAATATAATTATTTTTTACTATAGGTTTGTGTGGGGTTAAAAAAACCATGTAACTTTGTAACCTTGTAACCTTATTATACTTATTCATTTTATTTTATTTTTTATTTTTAAGTTACAATTTTTATGTAACTTTTTATAAAATGAATACATAACCCAAAAAACTAATTACAACCAAAAAAAACCAAAAATAACATATTTTAATAATTAAATGAATAAACAGGCATATATTATTAAATGAATATACAACCAATTACAACCAAAAGCAACCTATTTTTTTTAAAGAAATGAATAAGTATAGTAATATTATATAAAAAGGTTGTAAAGTTGTAGGTTATAGGTAAATAAAAGTATTATTTAAAAAAAATAAAAATAAAAATAAAAATATTAAATTTATTTTTCCTCAAAAAAAGAATAGTTTTAGGAACTGGCATATTTTACAACCTTTTTTTATAAAGTTTAATGTGTATTGATGGGTAGTGATGATTTTTAAAGGTTGTAATTATAAATAGGCCTTCTTTGATGGTTATAAAAGGTTGTAAATATATTGATGAGTTTTTTAAAATACATTAAAATTAATTTCTAAATAATAATATTATGACATATTATTCAGAAAATAGAGAAAAAGTCTTACAATATAATATTAATTACTACTGGTCTCACATTGAAGAAAAAAAAATTTATAATGCTATGTATTATGAAAATAACAAAGAACATCTAAATATAAATAAAAAAATTACAGCAAAAAGAAGAAGACAACAAAAAATGGAGATAATAAATAATAAATATAATTTAGTTACATTCAGTTAATTTCTAATTAAATATATATGCTAACTCAAAAGCAATTAAAATTATTAAATTCATATTTAGATAAAGCTCACGTATCATCAGTATTATGTGATGAATGCAGTAAATTTTATAGTTATTTAAAATCATTTGTTAATGTACCTTTAATATTATCATCATCAATAATGACTGTTTTAAATTCATCTACATTTAATTCAGAAGAAATGAAAATACCAAACATAATAATCAATGCAACTACAGCCATAATTTTGGCTTTAATAAATAATTTTAAGATACCAGAAAAAGTACAAACCTTCAAAATATCATCAATAAAATTTAACAAATTATGTCATGTTATTGAAGATAAAATAACAAACGATAATGAGAATATAAATGTTGAATTTATAAGACAAGTTATTCGTGAATATGAATCAATTGAAGAACATTTGGAATTTTATTATATTGATTTTATTAAAACCAAAATTATAAAAAAATATAAAAATAAAAGAGTACTACCAAATAGTTTAAATTTATTAGGTAGATCAACAACAACAATTACACAAGTAAGTAATTTACAAATTGATACAGATATAAGTGAAGATTCAAATAATGATATACAGCGTGTTAGTTCTATTTAACATCAACAATTTCTTCTTTTGTTTGATTTAACTTTTTGTCAAATTTTTCTTCAATTTGTTTTATTTTTAGTTGTTTTTGTTGATTGTAGGTTATAATTTTTATTGCACTTTTCAAATTAAATTTATTAGTTTGAAAACATTTAGGAATTCCATATATAATATTATTATAGTTTAAAAAAGGACCATATGACCCCCAATTTAAATAAATTGGTATATCTTCATGTTTTCCTAAGAAAGCTTTATCAAAAATACTATTATCCATATTATATTATATATTATAATATAGAAAATAAAAATTTCTTAACATTTTTTTTTAATATTAGAATTTTTTGTAGGTTGTAAAATAGGTTCTACAACAGGTTCAACAACTTGTTTAATTTTATTTTCCTTCTTTTTTGGTTTAATTTCTGGTTGTATAGGTTGTGGAATAGGGGTATTATTTCTTACTCTATACGAAGCGCTAGCTTCACTTAATGCTTTTTTATAGGTTATATTATGTTCTACTGCATACGTTTTAACAAAACTTATCCATTCACCAACTGACATTTTATATATATTATATATGAGAAATTATAATATTAAAATTCTTATATTATTTTATTTTAATATTAAGCATTTACTTTACGCGCAATTGTTGAAACAAAATTATGTGCATTTTGTTCTTGATTAGCTACATTATCGGCAACATTATTAATTTTATTTGTTATTTCCATTGCTTTTTGTCCAAATGGACTATTCCCAATTCTTCCACCTGACATTTGGTTGGCAATACTACCAATATTTCTAACATGTTGTATACCTTGTCCTACATTCCGTGCTATATTAGAAACTTGGCCGATTCCTCTTGTTATTTTTGGTGCGAGACGATTTACAAATCCAGCGATTCTATTAAACATTTTATATATTATTACTTAGATAATATTTTTTAAACATTTTTTAATTTGTTGGTTGAAATAAGACATGTGAAATTAATAAATAAATTTGTTTTATATAATCTAAAATAGATTCTAATAAAGATTCTAATTGGGTTTTTCTTTGATGTTTTATAAATTGTAGTAATAAAATATAATCACTAAATTGTGGTATATGTTCGTTATCTTGATTATATACACTTAATTCATACCAATTAATTTGTTCATAATTTGATAATCTATATTGGAAACTGTCACCACCATCATAATTATCATACTTTAATAAACCACCTGAAGGAACATCAATAGGTTTCATAAAAATAATATGGCTAGGTTCAAATATATTATTAGTGAAATTATCAACTGTGTTACCTTCTAAAACACAATCACCTGCAATTTTAATAATAATAGCTTCATCACCATTCATATTAACATAGTTACTAGACATTGTATTTATTAAGTATTGTAATAATATTTCATTCCCTCTTTCTGTTTTGTAAAATCCTAAAAAGTCTTCAGCATTTACTATTCTTAAGTACATTGAAAAATTATTGTTATCAATTGGTAATATTCTTTTGAAAAGGAATTTATTTTTAATTTTATTATATGTAACTGTAACCATATTTAATAATAATAAATTTAAGTTTGATTTAATGTCGCTAACATTTGGATTACCTGACTCTAATCTATATTCATTCAATTGATATAAATTACCATCACTATTATAAATTGCAATTTCAAAAATATTATTAAATTCATTTATACAATTAAACCAAGAATTAAAGCAATAAAACCCGTTGACATTCAACGTGAAATATTCATTTTTACCTAATCTTAATAAATTTTCTGGTACTTTAACTTTAAATCTTGATGATAATTCATTTGAATCTCTATTTTTAGAATTTATATACATATTAATTTTATTATCTTCTACCATTATTAATATTTAGATATAAATATTAATTTCTACCATTATTCATGTTAATTAATGGTCCAAATCTTCCATAATCAATTGAAGCCGTACCAGTTAATAATAGTTCTTCTTCATTTACATCATAAATTACCAATGAAACATTTAAATATTCTAATATTTTTCTATGATCAGTTAAATTAAGATCAATTCCAACATTCATATTATATACTATTTCAAATTCTATATTTCCATTTCTTAAAAAGTTATTTGGAATATTATAAGTATATAATATATCAGGAGAAGGATTAATCTGTACATTTCCAGTATTATAACCAGAATATAATATTGTATTCCCATTACTACCATTACCACTATCCCAGTTATTTCCACTTATATTATTCATCTTCAATATAATTGGTCCAAAATTAGTCATATTACCAAAAGCATTTGCAACAGCATCCCATGCATGAATATTATTAAAATAAACTGATTCTAACGATAATCTAGCATGATTACTTAATTCAACATTTTGTAAAACACTATCTAAATTAAATTTATATCTTTTTGTATTCACTTCATTGTTATAATAATGACTTTTAATAGGTGTTGCATAATATGAATTTGCATTACCATTATTTAAATCATCTCCACCAAAAAAATTTAATCTAGCAATTTGTTTATATTTAAAAAACTTCATTTATTAATTTAACTTAGATATTAATTTACAACTTTAAAATGAAATTCTTTTGTTTCTAAAGCTTTTTTTGCCTTTTCAATTAATTCTTCTTCTATTTGTTTATCACCTGTATAACCTTGTTTTTCCATTAAATGTTGAACAGAATAAACCCATATACAATAAGGGTCTATATCTGGGTATTCTGCTTTGCACATATCCATTAACTGGCATAATTCAGATTCATCTATTTTTGATTCCATTTTATATATATAATAAACTAGATTTTTTTATTTTCTAAATTAAATTATATAATGATTTCTGAAACTCCTATTGATGGTTGGAACAATAAAATGGTAAAACACAATAAAGTTATTTATCCTCAAACATTAGATGAAAATACACCTAAAAATTATTTTTTAGCTATATTCTGTGGTTCTCGTGGAAGTGGTAAGACTTATTTATTAACAAAATTATTAAAAACATTAGAAGAAAAGAAAATATATGAAGATGAAAAAGTAATACCACAGAGAATAATATTAATATGTAGTACTGCGCATTCTGATTCAAATAAAGTTTTTAAAAGTTTAAAATATATTGACTGGGAAAATGATGTTATCGAAGACTATTCAGATTCTTCATTAATTAATAAAATGGAAGAATTAAAATATGAGTTGGAAATATCAAAAGAATATAAATTATATAAAAAAGTGTGGGATAAATTTAAAGCTTGTAAAGATGTTGACGAATTAGATATTGATGAAATGTTATTATTAAATAAATATGATTTTTTACCATTTAATAAATTACCAAAAATAAAATATCCAGATGGATTTATTATTCATTGGGTGATTGATGATATGATTGGAAGTAATCTTTTTAAAAATGGTAGGTCTGTATTCACTAATCTGTGCATACGTAATCGCCATATAATTCCAGGTAATATAATAATATCCACACAAGCAATGATGATGATACCAAAAACAATTAGATTAAATGCAAATTTAATTGTAATGTTTAAATTTGCAAACAAACAATCAATATTAGATGACATATACCCTGTTATATCTTCATATATCACTGAAGAACAATTTAAAGAATTATATGATTATGCCACTGCCGAGCCACATAATGCGTTAGTTATTGATCATACAAAAGGAAACATACAATTTAAAAAGAACTTTGATAAATTATTAACATTTAATACTGTTGCGGCATCATTAGATTCTGGTAATTAATAATACTATGTTTTATTCTTTCATCTAAAGCCCGTGAGTGTAATCGTTCTTGTGCGCTTTTATATGTTAACTCATCAAAAGATTCTTGAACTTTTTGTACTTGTGGTTGTGGTTGTTTTTTTTTTGTTTTAGGTGCTTTAACATATACTATTTCTTCTTCATCATCATCACTACTGCTACTTTCAACAATAACTTTTTTAATTTTCTTTTGTTTTATTGGTTTTGGTTCTGGTTCTGGTTGTTGTATTTGTAATTTTTGAGATTGTTGTCTTAATAAATATAATTCTTTTTGATCTTCAATATATTTATCATATTCTTCAGATAAATCTTTTTTTTGAATTGTTTTCGCTAGTTTTGCTTTTAATGTTATTTCTTTTAATTGTGATTTCTTTTCTTGTGCTTTAACTCGTATATTTTTTAAGTGTTCTCTTTGTGCATCACTTATTTGTCTTTTAGGTTTGGATATAACTTCTTCTTCAATTTCATTTTCTTGATTTTCCATTTTGTATATATATATTATATTAGAAAATAATATAATATAGATAATAATTATCTAAAATATCTAAATATTTTTTTAATTAACTTGACAATGTATAAAATTGTCTATGTGTAAAAGTTTTTGTACCTGTTTCAAATGGCCCGAAATATGGAGGGTATTCTTTTGGTAAATAGTCCATATGTGGAACCCCCTTTGAAGGATTATTTAAGTGGTCAATACATGATGACATTGGATTAGATAAGGAATTAAATTTATTAGGTTTAATATTTTGTGGATTAAGTGAATTTGTATTTGGTATAGGCGGACTTGGTGTAACTTCACGTTGTACTTTTTCAAAATTTAAATAAGTTTGATAAAATTGAGGATAAGAATAATAACTTTGTTTAAATTCCATTATATATAATAATATATGAGAAATTAATTATTAAACATTTTTTTACGTTATTTTCAGGAAATTGTGCTAATAACTCTACCAGCTTTAATTTCAAGATGTGAATTATATGATGCTATTAAATAAGGGGTGCAATTTAAACCGGCCGGTGTAATATCACTTGGTGTATACGGTGATGACTCAACCCGCCACTCAATCACACATGGTGTTTCATTTGTATCGATTCCGCTCACAGTGTACATCTCGTTCTCACCAGGGATATTTAACGATAATATATGCGAATAGAAACACTCTCTAAATGCCCCTAAACTATTAATACCAGGATACATACCCGAAACTGTATCTTGATGACAATTAAAATGTTGTAAAAGTGAGTTAAATTGTTCATCTAGAGTTTGTGGAGGGAATTCAGTAAACCCACATTTCCATCGGCATTGAGTGATTGAATCACCATTATGTGCAAAATATCTAGACTGATTGAAAACGCGTTTACATCCTGCGGCTATTTGATTTTCAGCCGTTGCAACCGATAATCCTACTTCTAAACTAGATTGAGAGGATGCTTTAGATATTAATGGTAAATCTGGGGTATCGTATGTTGGCAATCTGAAAGTACCAATCACATAATCTAATGATTTTGTACTGATTGAAAAACGATTAACACCTGCTTTATTTACGGATGGAACAGGATTCCCAGTTATAACCGAATAATTAGGATAAAATAATTTATAAATATGGCCACTACTTAAAACGCTCGATTCGGCTATATACCATTCCGCAGGCATATGATAACGAACAATTGAAAATTCGACATTATCAAGTGAATAATTAATATTTTCAGGAGCTACAGATAATCCAGCGCCAAGTGCGACTATATCTGCAGCAATAACTCCACGGCCAACTTCATTCCTTGCAGCCGTGTTATTCGCTATAGTGATGCCACCAGCAACAGTTGGAATACCTAACATTAAACAGGAACTAGGGGCAAGTGTGATTTCTACTGAAACTATTCCTAATAAATTACTATCAATAATATTAGTACTGCAATTCCCCCCAAGGGGTCCAATCCATGATCTTATTTGATATCGTTGACGGTCACGCGCTAAATCATCATTACCAACTAAAACAGCAGGTACTCCACCACCAGCGATTGCATTTAATGGTGCTATTGAATAGCCTCTTCGTTCTATAATATCGTTCCCAACAATATAATGTTTATTAGATGGATCGGCATTTTCACCACCGGTTTGGCGGCGTTTTAACGCGTCGCCCCCTTGACTGTAATCATATAGAATATTATAAACAAAATTATAATCAGGTACATTAAAGCGACTTACGCCATTAATTTTTAATTCTAAATTTTGAATAATAGAAGCTGTATTACGTGGAAAAAAACGTGTTCGTGTGTATTCTGCGGGACCGGTTACAACACCACCACCGTGATTAGTTTGGCCTGTATATGACATACAAAAAGTTGACCAATCACATAAACTATTATATGGTAAATCTACAATAATACGATTACCGGGTAGCATAGTAGATTGACCGGTGGATGGCGTCATTTTAACAGTCTCTTTTAAAATTTTTCTTAATTCTTTAAATTTCCATTGCATTTGAGTGGGTATAGCACTTTCAGACATGATTATATATATTATAAACTAGATAATAAATTTAAACATTTTTAAATATTTTTAAATATTTTTTAATCATTTATTTTCCAATATTCTTTTAATTCGTCTTTCTTCAGTTTTTAATCTATCAATTAAAACTTGATATCCTCTTTTGTCTGCTCTTGCTATTCTTTTTTCAATGTCTGTTTTAGTTGGATCATCTAGTAATAATTGTTTCCTGTCTTGTAAATTTTCTAATGTTCCTATATAATTTTGTTTATATGCATCATCAGTTGGATAACGGGCCGGTCTACCTATATTCGCGTCTTTTGTCCCCCATGATTTTTTAGAACCTGGTTTCATGGTTTTTAATTTTTTTTCAATTTCATTATATGTTGTAAATTCTCTTATTCTGTTTTGTTCTGATGGTGGTAATGTTCCAAAAATAGGGGTTCCTTCAATATTTGCTACTGTTTCTTTTGCTTTATCTATTATTTCTTGTGATTTTTCTTCTAATTTTTGGTCTTTATATTTTTCTTGTTTTATTGGATCATAAGACAATGCATTATATAATGGGTCATTATTGGTTATATCTTCAATTGTTGGTCCTGTTTCTGGTTCATTAGTAAATAATTGTGGCATCATTAAATATTTATACCAATCCCCTGGATTCATATTATTATTAATTGTAACTGGTGGTGCTGGTAATTGTAATTGTTGTGGTGGTGGTGGTAATTGTAATTGTTGTGGTGGTGCTGGTAATTGCGGTAATTGTAATCCCATTTGATAACCTGGTTGTGTAATTATATCTCTAAATTGTTGATAACTTAAAGGTGGCCTAATATATGATGTGTCACCTACAGATGAAGAAATTAAACCATTTGGAATAGGTGGAATATTTTTTAATAAATCTTTTAAATTTCTTCTTTTATACTTTCTTTTCTTTTTTGGTTTAGGTGCTTCTTGTTGTTGAATATCATTTTTAATAATGATGCTAATACCTTTTGAAGGTTGTATATTTATATCATTTTTAACCATTTATTAAATAATATTAGATTATAATTTTTATTATTTATTAAAATGGAAAATTTGGAAAAGTTAAATAAAAATCAGAATAATTGAAATTTCTTAAATCTTCTCTGTAATTTAATATTAACGTTTTATTCTCTAATGATATAGGATAATCTACAAGAACATATTTATCACTTTCAATCAATAATTTATCACGTTGTTCTTTTCTTGATTGTTTAACTCCTTTATTCATTAATAATTTCATTTCATCATCTGGTTCTTCATTTTCAGTTATAATTTTATCACTCATATTTTATTATATTAAATTAGATATTTTTTTAAGAACTTGCATAAGCTATATTTTCAAAAATGATATGTTTTAAACCAGAACCGGCCGTATTATTTGGATAAGTTAACGCTAAATTCGTATTATTCGTACCTATTTGAATAGCACAACCTCCTGTTTGACCAATTATAGTGGAGTACGATGTTCTAACACCATTATTATTTCGTAACCATACATGATAACATTGTAAACAAGCGTTTGGAATATCTTGATCTACATTATAAGATGTTATTCTAAAACAAAACTCAGTACCCGATTCACTTGATACATATGTACTATAATCAAGTGTATTATAATAATAGCCACCACCATAAATTCCATATGCATATACACCATTTCTTTTTGATACATTCGCGCCACCATATAAAAAACTACCATTCGGCATAGTCAATGAACCTGTTATATTTAAAAGTCCTTTAATTTCAACATAATCCCATATTGTCACTTTTCTACTTCCTGTTGTACTACCACCAACTATACATAATGAATTAGACTCATAGGTTCCATAACCAATTCTGCCAGTCGCGCTATCTGTTTTTGTTTGATCATAACCAAAATTTATTACGCTTGAACCTGTTGTTTGAATTTCTCCAGTTGTTCTTAAAGTTCCATTAGCATATAACCTCATTTTTTCAGGATATGAAGGGGCAGGGTAAGAGCTTGCCGTATTATCTATTCTAAAAACAATTCCGTTTTCAGCACCACCAACATCAAAATAAGCAGCCCCACCATCATGAAATATTTTTAAATGATCCCAACTCGCACCAGTTACAACTGATAAAACAGATGATGACCTTATTTCAGATGTGGATGTAATTGAACCACTATTTATTGTTCCAACACTTATATTTGGACTTCCTTGTAAATTATCGGCAAGACCAGATGCTATTTTATTCCATCCACCCCATGTACCATTTTCTCTATATCTGACATTTAAATATGGATTACTAACATTACGAGCGATACACATTTGACATACATAAGAAGAATAAGCATAATCACTACCAAGCCCCATACTCCAATTATAATAATTAGTTGCACTATTGACAGAAGGGCCATTTGTTGTACCTTGAATAAAATTATAACCAAATGTTGTGATACTATTAAAATTTGTATTTGTTGAGTGAGGATTACCATTATTATTAAAATAGTAATCATTTAAAAAGACATTATTTATTTTTAATTTTCCATAAATATTAAAACCTAAACATGGACTTTCATTAACAATAGGCATATAAGTGTCTGAATTACCCATAGCGCCAAAATAACAACATCTTGTACCAGATGAATTATAAATACCTAAATAACCACATGATGCACCACCATTATTCATATTAATATAGCCATTACCAGTTCCTGCATAAGCAAGAACTTGATTTGTTCCTCTTATAGATCCTGTTGTATCTAATTCATATAATGGTGATGATGTTAAAATACCTAATCGTCCTCTTGATGTAATTCTTACTACTTCTCTGCTTCCTGCAATACTATTTCCCCAAGTAAAAAAATTGATATGTGAATGATTTGAATATGTTTCTCCAACTGTTGAACCTAATGTAACATTGAATTTTATCCCAGTAAATTCTATTGTTGAACCATCATTACGACCAACTGAAAAAGCATCAACTTTATCACTATCATGACCACCACCATTTAATTTACTTCTTCCAATACCATTATTTGTTCCTACTGCATCTAATGTAAAATACGGGAAAATGTTATTAATACCAATTTTACCAAGATTATAATAAAGATTACCACTTAAACTTGACCATTGAGAACTATTTGAAGGTTTATTAATTAAATTATTATAATCAATGGATGAAAATAATGTATTCATAGCTGTTGTCGTTGTGTATGATCCAAGTGCATTTGAAATTAAAGTTGATACTGCTACACTATTTTGATAAATTGTAGGCGCATTTATTGATGTTGAAGCGGTTATATTTCCTGTTCCATCAATACTAAATGTATTCGTTCCACCAGCATAAAATTTATGAGTACTACCTGAATTATACCTTAATGTACTATCATTAATTCCAAATCCATAATCATTACCAAATAATTTTATTATATAATCACCTAATCTTGAACCAAATGACAAAACGCCATTTATGGAATAACCTACACATGTACTTTCAGATTGTAACTGTATATAACCATTAGCACTAACGTTACCAATATAACCCATCCTAGTTCCTCCTGAATTTTTAAATTCCAAATAACCTGTAACTGTTGAATTACCCTGATTTATAGTCATATAACCATTCCCTGATGAATATGTTATAAATTGACCTGTTATCTCTAAATTCCCTGCTGTAGTTAAAATCATTCTTCTTGTTCCATATGTGGTTCCTGTATTTCCTGTATAAAATGAATGATTTTCTGTACAGTGATAAGTCAATGAGGCGCCTTCTAATCCAAAACCTGCAACCCATGCATTATTTGCATTATGTAAAACAATTTTATTTGCGGGTATTCCTGATCCTGGCGTTCCATTAAAAGTACTATCAAAAAATAATCGATATCCATTTGCTGTTGATAAAGATGTTGTCACATATGTACTATCTCCAATAAATATAGACCCATCTTCTACTTGTAATTTATATTTTGGATAACTACTACCAATACCAATATTACCAGAATTATAATAAATATTACCTGATAACGTAATCCATTGATTAATTCCAATTGTTGGTTTATTTATTAAATTATTATAATCAATTGCAGAAATGCTTGATCCAATCCCTAATAAAACGGTTGAACTTGTTAATGTTGCTTGTTTTGATGATAATAAAGTTGTTAACGATGTTGTATTTGTATATGATGCAAGCGTATTTGTAATAATTGTTGATAAATTTATACCATTTTCTTGTAATGTAATTCCATTTATTATTCCAGTAGTTGTCAAATTACCAGCAGCAGTTAATCTCATTTTTTCAGAATATGATGAAGCAGGATAACCAATTGTATTTGTATCAATTCTAAATGATATTCCGCTTTCACCTCCACCAATATCAAAATATGCGGTTGATCCATCATGTGAAAATCGCATATGATCCCATGAAGAATTATTTACTATTGCCAGATATGAATTTGTTTTTATTCCTCCATTAACATTTATTAACCCATTTATTGTTCCACCAGTTAAAGGTAAATAATTATTTAATTTAATATTTATAGCAGCTATTGTATCATAAGATTTTAAAGTATAATTTAATGATGATATAGAAACATAATTTAATAAACTTGATATTGTAACATAATTATTAAATGCATTATTTAATTGTGTAATTGTTGGATAATTCAATAAATAAGCATTTCTTAAACTGATTGTATCAACACTATTACCATTTATATACATATTATTTTTTGCATAAATTATACTTCCTGATATACAATATTGAATAGGGGCAATTTCTAATATACTTGTTGATATATTATATGACAATGGAGGAACACAATTAATCGTTGGAGTTAAACCAATTGGACCTTGAATACCTTGTGGCCCAGTATCACCAGTATTTCCTTTATCACCTTTTACTCCAGGAATTAAAGACAACGCTATATTTGAAGCCAGTGTTGCTGCACAACCAGCAAGACTAGATTCACAACCAGCAAGACTAGCTGCACAACCAACAACACTAGATTCACATCCAACAAGCGATGATGCACATCCACCAAGCGATGATGCACATGTGGTAACACTAGTTCCGCACGTACCAACGGCTGTTTCACATGTAACAATGGCACTTTCGCACGTAGTGACCGCTGTTTGACAGGATATTTTTGAAACATTACAAGCTGCTTTATCAGTATCGCAAGATGTTTTATCACTATCGCATTCAGTTTTAGCTGTTTGGCATTGATTCTTTAATGTGGTTAATTCGTTTTTATAAGTTGTTGATATTGCTAAACCAGTCACTTTAATACTAAAATCACTTGAATCATAATCTAATTTTACGTTTTTAGTTGTGTTATCAATTAATAATGGAGAATCAACCCCATTGAATTGTAATACTAAATCTAATTCATTTACTGAATTTATTTTTAAATTATCAACATTATATTTTAATGCTAATAATTTAGTTGTATCATTAATAATAAATGGAAAATTAACACCTTTAAATTCTAATAATGTAGATAGTTGATTTGATGCATTTATTTTTAAATAATCAGAATCATATTTAATTTCTAATTGTTTGGTTATTGAATCAATAAATAAACTATTATTTGGTTTAACTGATTTTAATAATAATACTGGTTCAAGTTGATTTGATGCATTAACACTTAAATAATCACTATTATATTTAATTTCTAATAATTTAGTTGTATTATCAATGGATAATGAATTACTAGATTTTATACCTTTCAATAATAATGTGGTAGATAAGGAATTATTATTAACAACTAAATAATCAGTGTCTAATTTTATTTCTATTAAATTAGTTGTTGGATCTAAATATAAACCATTATTACTTTTTACTCCATAAACTCTATTTTTTAACTTTAAATTATAATTAGGCCCACCATCTAATTCAAAATCATTTGTATCATAATTTAATTCTATTAATTCTGTTGTACTATCAATTTTTAAACAATGTGATAATTTAGTTCCTTTAAGTATGAAATAATCATTTAATTTTTTATCTTGTGTCCATGCTCCAGATGTTGCATTGAATGAACCTTTATTAATATCACCTGTTAAATATAAATTACCATTAAAAATATATGTGTCACCTTTCATTACTATTTCTTTATTATCATATGGATCACACCTAATACCAGCTAACCAACCACTTAAAATTCCGTCTTTATATCTGTATACCTGTAATGAATCGTCCAATTCATCTGTAATAGCATTATCAATATCATCTGATAATTCAGTATATGGTCTACTACCACTAAATGTTAACCACTTATATTTTATTTTGTCCCATACTTTTTTTCTAAATCGTTTTCCTTCATCTGATGTGATCCAAGCTAAAATTTGTGTTACAGTTTCTTGAATCATTCCTTCATTTCGTAAATGTGTAACTTCATCATCTGTATATGTTTTTTGTTCTCCGTCTTTTTCGTCTATGTATTGATAAGTTATTAAAAATTGTTCATCTATTGTAGAAGCCATATTCATAAATGTTGAAGAAATATCATAAAATGTTGTATATGTATATGATTTAAATAAATCATAATCATTACCTAAAGTTATTAAATTATCATTTAATAATATTATATTTGTTGATAAATCAAATATATTATTTATTGTTAATGTCTTAAATAAATCATAATCACTTGAAAGATTATAAATTGTTTCATCAGTAAATGTTTTATAATTTTCAAAATTAGATGATAAATCAAAAAAATTATTTATTGTCAAAGTTTTAAATAAATTATAATCACTTGTAAGAGTTGTAAAGTTAGATGATAAATCATAAAAATTATTTTCTGTTAAAGTTTTAAAAGTTTTAAAATTATTAAATTCATTTAATCCTGCATATGTATAAGGTAACCCAGATATAGTATAAATAATTGTTTCATATAAGTTGGTTATATCTGATTGTATAGCTGTTATATCATCATAAGTAGGTTCATATATACCTGTCAAATTAATACTCATTATATTTAATTAGATATAAAATTTAACGTTTACAAAAAGGACAAATATTAAAATTATATTCAAAGTGGAAAATACAAAAACATTGTGGACACGTTTGAAAAATACACTGTCTACATTTAAAAAATGTAAAATTATTATTAAATGTTTCAAGACATATATTACACTCAATTACATTTGAATTTGTTATAACTGAATATTTATCTTTAAAATTATCTTCTTCTTCTGAATCTGAATTTATAGTCATATAATCAAAATTTGGTTGAGTCATATTAATCATTACCTAGATAAATTATATTTTCTGTTATGTTAACTTTAAAATAATCTTCATGTTCTTCTATATCATCATATACACATTTTTTAACTTTCAAAAAAAATAAAAGTTTTGGTTTAGTCCATAGTTTTGATTTTAAAAATTTAAATTCTATAGAATAATTCATATATTATTATTTATATATTTTTAAATAAATAATAATAAAATTTTATAATAAAATAAAATTATTGTGTGATTCATTTGTTCCAAATTTTATAATTACTTCATTTTCATCTAAATCTACTTTATATATTTTATAATTAATTTTATACATCTTTTTAAAAAATCGTTTTTTAGTTAATTGATTTTCAAGATTTATAAATATAACGTCATTTTCTTCAGAATCATTTATTTTTTCAATATAAGAAATCATATATATAATATTTTATATATTATTTTATTGTTAAAAATAATAACAATGTTATATTTATTAATAGTAAAAACATTAAATGGT
>Ga0247844_1003929_pt1 | contig 20825 bp, 12 predicted proteins | sample LaCtaG_FD_192421 | JGI IMG/M metagenome (GOLD analysis project Ga0247844, IMG submission 192421) | Freshwater microbial communities from meromictic Lake La Cruz, Castile-La Mancha, Spain - LaCruzMarch201714.5m_1 | ecosystem: Environmental > Aquatic > Freshwater > Lake | place: Spain: Castile-La... | reverse complement strand
AACCTATGAACACCAGCAGCCAAATGTAAATGATCCCCCAGATGGAAAAAGTAAGGCCAGCGGGGGTGAACAGATTGGGATACTGGTTAGAAAGTTCTCCCGTGTTTTTGCCGTTGAGTGGAAGGGCGTTGGCAAGATAGTTGATGACCAATACAGCTGCGAAAGCAATGGTATTGGCAAGAATAAGGGTACGCGTAGCAACTTTCATGGTATACGTTTTACGGTTTGAAAATGAGGCACATAAGGCGAAAAGCAGTGACACTTTTTAAAAAAGTGTCACTGCTCTCCCGTATCATGTTTGAACAGCGACCGCATGGCCAGCAGCATACTCAACAGCGACAAAACCGCCCCCATCAAAAACGGCGCGCCGGGGAATTGAATGGACGATTCTGGTGCTGTAAAATGTGCAAACAAATAGGTCATCAACAAGGGTCCGACGATAGAAGTGAGGCTGACAAGACTGGTAAGCGCCCCCTGCAATTCACCCTGTTCGTTGGATGGCACTTGCCCCGAAATAATCCCCTGCAATGATGGCCCGGCAATGCCGCCCAGCGAAAAAGGAATCATAAAAGCGAACATCATCCAACCTTGTGAAGCAAAAGCGAACAGTACAAAACCAAAAGCATAAAGCCCCAAACCTATAAAAACGGAGTTGCGTTGTCCAAGTTTAGGAATAAGAATCCTGGTCAGACCGCCCTGCACAATGGCGGTCATAAGCCCCACGAAGGCCAACGAGTAGCCCACCCAGCGTTCGTCCCATTCAAATTTTTTCATGGTGATATAGGTCCAGGTGCTCTGGTTGGCGTGGCCTGCGACATAAATGCAAATGAGCGAAGCCACCAAACTCAGGATAACAGGGTAGCGGCGCAAATTGACCAAAGAACCGATGGGATTGGCCCGACGCCAGTTGAATGGCCGACGGTTTTCAGGCGCAAGTGATTCAGGTAGAATGAAATAGCCATAGAGCCAGTTGAGCATGGCCAACCCTGCGGCCACAAAAAAAGGCGCACGGATACCAAAATAGTAAGAGACCACCCCGCCAATGAGTGGCCCAATGATAAAACCGACCCCAAAAGCTGCGCCCACGAGGCCAAAATTCTGGGCACGTTTTTCTATAGGACTAACATCGGCAATATAGGCCATACCCGAAGTAAAACTGGCCCCCGTAATCCCACCCAATACCCGCCCCAGAAAAAACCACCAGATGCTGGGCGCAAAACCTTGAATCATAAAGTCAATGCTAAAAGCGAACAGCGAGGCCAAAATGACGGGCCTACGCCCAAAACGGTCACTCAAACCGCCGATGATGGGCGAAAAAAGAAACTGCATCGCCGCGTAAACGAACATCAAGACTCCACCCCAGCGGGCGGCTGTACTGAGATCGCCTCCTGTCAACTCCTCCAACAATCTGGGCAACACCGGGATAATAAGCCCAAACCCGATGACATCAAGGAGCATCGTGATGAAGATGAATATCAGGGCCGGGTTACGAGACTGGGACATGGGTTGGTGATTGGATTACTGGTGATTGGTGGAATGGTGATTGGTGAAGTGGCGAAAACCAAAAGGCACGAAGAAACAGGTAATCCTGTTGCTTCGTGCCCTGCTGTACACCGGAACGCTGTTCCGGTAATATAAAAATAGTACCGGAACGCTGTTCCGGTGTACACTCTCCCGGGACAGCGTTCCGGGCTACAATTCAACGCTCTTGAAATCCCAGGTATTCAGGAAGTTCGTGGTGAAATTCCCTTCCAGAAAATCTTTATTGCGCATCAATCGCTGGTGAAACGGTACGGTAGTTTTTACTCCTTCCACCACGAATTCGTCGAGCGCTCGTTCCATCTTTTTGATGCATTCATCGCGGGTACGCGCACGGCAGATGATTTTTGCGATCATTGAATCGTAGTAGGGTGGAATGGTATAACCCGAGTAGACATGGGTGTCAACACGAACCCCATGACCTTTGGAAGAGTGGAAAGAAGTAATCTTTCCAGGGCTTGGACGGAAATCATTGAACGGGTCTTCCGCATTGATACGGCATTCGATGGCGTGCATTTCAGGGAAATAATTTTTGCCGGAAATGGGAAGCCCGGCAGCGATTTTGATCTGCTCTTTAATAAGGTCAAAATCAATTACTTCCTCCGTAACCGTGTGCTCTACCTGGATCCGCGTATTCATTTCCATGAAATAGAAATTGCGGTGCTTGTCCACCAAAAATTCGATGGTACCCACGCCTTCATAACTGATGGCGTTGCAAGCTTTGATGGCTGCTTCGCCCATTTTTTCGCGCAATTCTGGCGTCATAAAAGGCGAAGGACTTTCTTCCACCAGTTTTTGGTGACGACGCTGAATAGAACAATCACGTTCCGAAAGGTGACAGGCTTTGCCAAACTGGTCGCCCGCAACCTGAATCTCAATGTGCCGGGGCTCCTCGATGTATTTTTCCATATAGATGCCATCGTTTGTAAACGAGGCTTTAGCTTCGCGACGGGCTGTTTCCCATTGATTCTCAAACTCTTCCGGCTTCCACACAATGCGCATTCCCTTGCCGCCGCCGCCGGCGGTCGCCTTCAAAATGACGGGGTAGCCAATTTCTGCGGCGGTTTTCAAACCTGCTTTCACATCGGTCAGCAAGCCTGGAGTACCTGGAACGCAAGGTACCCCCGCTTTGAGCATAGTTTCTTTTGCTGTGATTTTGTCACCCATGGCCCGTATCTGATCGGGTGTTGGCCCAATAAATTTTACACCATACTGCTTGCATACATCTGCAAAGGCAGCATTTTCTGAAAGAAAACCGTATCCTGGGTGAATAGCATCAGCATTAGTAATTTCAACTGCCGCCATGATACGCGGCACATTGAGGTAACTTTCGGACGAAGCTGGCGGGCCAATGCACACTGCCTCGTCGGCAAAACGTACATGCAGGCTGTCACGATCGGCGGTGGAATAAATCGCGACCGTCTTGATGCCCATTTCTTTACAAGTCCGAATGACTCGCAGGGCAATTTCCCCCCTATTCGCAATAAGTATTTTTTTGAACATTTTTTGGAAACGGTCTTTTTTGTCTGGGACTGAACGGAACGGATGTCTGATAGCCATCCGTTCCGTTCAGTCCCAGACAAAAAAGACCGTTGTTTTTAAAAAATGAAAAGGAACGTGAAAATCGAGCGTGTTCGATTGGCCAATTGGGGAAGGCAAACGGTTTGACAATTTTTAAGGCGCCAAATTTGGGCTCACCGGGTTAAGTCTGTTGTAAGTTCGTTTTCTTTTGGGGTTGCTGCGCGGGCAGTTTTTTTGCTTGCAAAAAACGCCCCGCGCAGCAACCCCAAAAGAAAACGAACTCCCCTACCACTACCCCTACACCGCCTCCACCAAGAATAGCGGCTGATCATACTCCACCGGAGAGGCGTCTTCGACCAGAATTTTGACGATTTTGCCTTTCACTTCGGAATCAATTTCGTTGAAAAGCTTCATGGCCTCGATGATGCAAACCTTAGAACCAATGTCCACGATGTCACCAATTTTAACAAATGCCGGCTTGTCAGGGCCTGCACTCCGGTAAAACGTGCCAACCATGGGCGACTTGATGGCTAAGAATTTGGAATCATCTGAAGCCGCAGCAGTGGCGGCGGCCTCGGCCTTGGATTGAGCTTCGGGCGGAGCAGCCACTGGGCCAGGTGCGGAAGGCACTGCAATCATGGGTTGTGGGGAGGCTACCATAACGGGCGCGGCTCCAGCCTCGGCAGTGGTTGCTTGGTTTCGGATGGCGAGTTTGAAATCACCTTGCTCCAGGCTGAATTCAGAAAGCTTGTGCTTGCTCACCATTCGGATGAGCTCTTGTATCTGGTTGAAGTCCATATTATTGGCAGGTTGAAAGGATGCGATTTTCCGATTGTTTCTTGACGTAAAGGAAAGAAGATTTTAAATATTGACCCAGACTACCGGACATTTTGACATTGGACATTGGACTTGCACTCCAAAATATTGAAAATCAAGCACTAACTGAATCGAGTCCAAGGTCCAATGTCAAAATGTCCAGTAGTCTGGCTTTGACCACATTCATACTCCCGGCTCCACAAATGGCAATTTCGTCACTACCGCTTCGAGCTTTTTGCCTCCGACGACAATCAAGATTTTTGTGCCGGGTTCGGCGTGTTTAATTTTCACATAACCGGTGCCAATCGGTTTGTCGAGTGTGGGCGAATGTGTACCTGAGGTGACCACCCCGATCTTCGCGCCCCGACGGCTTTCAATTTCATACCCGTGACGGGGCACACGACGTTCGTCGAGCACAAAACCGACCAGGCGGCGTTTTACTCCTTCGGCCTTTTGCTTTAGGAATTTTGCTTTGGATGGAAAATCGGCGGCTTTGCCAAGTTTTGTAATCCAGCCTAACCCGGCTTCGAGCGGACTGGTTTTATCGTCTATATCATTACCATAAAGGCAATAACCCATTTCTAGGCGAAGGGTATCGCGGGCGCCCAAACCACAGGGTTTGATGCCGTGCTTTTCACCCGCTTTAAAAACTTTGTCCCAAATCTTAGCTAAATCTTTGTTTTTAGCATATATTTCAAAACCGCCAGAACCCGTGTAACCCGTCGCCGAGACAATCACATTATTGCACCCTGCGAATCTGCCGCGCCGAAAAGAGTAGTACTCGATGCTAGCCAAATCCAGGTCGGTCAGTTTTTTAAGCGTCTCCACCACTTTTGGCCCTTGAATAGCAATCAGGCCAGTTTTTGCCGAAATATTCTGCATTTTGACCTCAAATCCTTTAGAAAGGCGCTTCAACCAGCGCCAGTCTTTGATTTCGTTGGAGGCATTCACAACAAGCATATAAGATTGTTCGCCCGCTACTATCATCTCTGGAGCATCGTCCAGGCGGTACACGAGCAGGTCGTCCACGATGCCACCTTTTTTATTGGGCATGCAGGAATATTGGATTTGTCCGGGCTGGAGTTTGGATACATCGTTGCTCGTGGCGCTTTGAAGAAAAGCCAGTGCATCCTTGCCACGCACGATGAACTCACCCATGTGGCTCACGTCGAAAACGCCCAATGTACGGCGTACGGCATGGTGTTCCTCTGAAATGGTGGTATAGGAGATGGGCATGTTGTAGCCCGCGAACTCGGCCATTTTAGCCCCGAGTTCAAGATGTTTTTCCGTTAGTGGTGTTGATTTCATCGTTTATTACTTTTAATTATCCGAAGCCTTTTTAGGGGCCGATTTAGGTGCGGGCATTGATTTTTTTTCTATCGGTATTACTTTGACAGCACGTTGACCGGGCGCTGGTTGGGCTTCCGTGTTGGGCATACGGCCTCTATTACCACTGGGATTACTTTCAATGTTCACCTCACCCACAGACAAGCCCAGCCGACGGCGAAGATCTTCGGGGATGGCATCCTTGTGTACGGTGAAAGATATGGTATTCTGGCGCATGTAGGCTTCCGAACAATGCACATATCCCTTTAAGCTGGAGACTTCGCCCCAGGAATTTTTGACAACATAATAGAGTCCGGAATGCTTTTCGTCGAGCAAGCCCACAATGTGCATCAGGTGGTCATCGGTCGTAATTTGGCGATCAAAAAGGTCCTGCCGGAGTTCCTGCGTGATTTTTGTTTCCGCTTCCCAGAGTTTGAAGGTGTTCGCTTGCGCGATCCCATCCTTGTCTTTCCAATTGGTAGCGGGCACAATGGCCAAACCATTGGATGCAGAGAAACCATCGTTGCTTACATCTGCGTCCCATTCGACGGTATAGCCTTGTTCGATGGAGTTTTTAGCACAGCGCATCAGGTCGCTGATTGGCACGTTGTACATCTCGCCATTCGCCCAGTTGTCGGGAATTTCGAGCACGAACTTAGTCCAATAAGGGTGATGGGTAAAGGACGTAATTGTCACATAATCATCGGTTTTGAAGTTCAGGTAATCACGGTAAGAACTGGGCGTAAACACCACATTGTTATAGTCGAACTTGGTGGGCACTTTGCCAAATTCCTCGTCGAGCACCTGGTCAATTTCTTTTAGCCAATCGGCGGAGAGTTTGCCGTCTTTGCCTTGTTTCACAAAATCGTCGCAAAGTTTTTTGAGCGTTTTCTCCAATTTACCGTGATTGAGCGGGGCATTGAGGTCTTTGCGTCCAGGATACACGCTTTCAGGCATCACGCCAAATTGTGCCACTGCTTGAATCGCATCGTGAGCAAGGCCACCCTCCCCAAATTGAGCATTGCCTTGGCGACGCACATAGTTTTCACACTTTTGGCGGTAAATATGCCGCACAACATACATTTCCGAAAGATCAACATCCCTTTTACCCAGTCGAAGTGCCTCGCTTTCGAGGAATGAAAGTGCGCTGTAGGCCCAGCAGGTGCCCGTCTGATCCTGACTTTTTACGGGCGTAGCTTTGTGGCGTTTGTATTCCTTAAACTCATAAGGTTCTGTTTGGGCAAAAGCGACCAGTGAAATGGCCGCAAAAAACAGGGAAACCAGTAATTTTTTCATGCTTATGAATCAGTCGCGTTAATTTTTGCGGGCGAAAGGTAGGGAGAATAATGAATTGCCCCGCCTTCGCTAAAGCTATGGCGGGTAAAAATGTGGGTAATGTGGTCAATGAGAGAAATGTGGTCAAAATCTAAGAACGCAAACGCTCACGCACCACCTCATTGAGGTTGCGCGATACGGGGATGGTTTCTTGCACGCCCCTCAGGTGCAGGCGGTAACCTTGGGCATTGCCGCTCACTTTTTCCACCTTGTCAAAATTGACCATGTAGGTACGATGGCATCTAAAAAATTGGGGCAAACCAGCCAGTACGTCTTCTTTTTTGCGCAATGTAGCCCGTAACATCTTGTTTTTGAGCACCTCGTTTTCAAAGAAAAAAATCTGCACATAATTGTCTTGTGCAGCAATGTAGGCTATTTGGGAAGCGTCGAGCGTGAGGGCCTCATTTTGGTTTTCTCCTACGAAGGTAACGATGGTAGAAAGAGATGCAGTTTTAGCCGCTGTAGCATTAGCAGGGAGATCATCCCCTTGCATGAGCGCCGCTTCGGCAGCGTATTTTTTGCTTAGTTTCATTTGGGTGAAGAACGCCCCAATAAAGATGGGGAAAATGCCCACCGCGAAAGTGATCCCCTGCCAGTTCAAAAATGTACGCCCATTCAAGGGTACATTCCAGAGGAAGTTAGCAAGAAATAGGTTGCCCAGTCCGATACAGCCAATAAAAAACAGGTTAAAGAAAATTTCTTTCCAAACCGTCCATTTCTCCTCATTAAAAATTCCGGGCAACAGCAAGCAAAATCCACTGACTATCAGGGTAATACCAACCGTCACAAGACCAAAATAACCACAGACCATCAAATACTTCCATTCTGCTCCGGGGCTTATCTGCGTCCCAAATGGTTTGAAAAAATAGAGGAAAAAGGTCACGAAAAGTCCCGCCCACATTGCACTGCGAAAAGAGGAGGCCCAGCGCCGCTCAAAAGGATAAGGTTGCAAAAACCAGGTTCGGATTGCGTGCATACTGGTGGTTGGTGGTTGGTGGAGTGGTGGACTAGTGATTGGTGGACTAGTGATTGGTGGAGTGGTGGATTAGTTATTGGTGGACTGGTGGTTGGTAGGCTGGTGATTGTGGTTAGGGAGGGGAAGTTCTTAACGCACAAAAGAGACATCCAACATCAATTCCGGATCGCTGCCGCGCTGCCACGTGTAAGCCTTCACAAGTCGGATGGCTTCCTCGTCGCAACCGAAGCCGAGCGGGCGGAGCGTTTGAAAATCAATGGGTTGGTTGTTATCATCGAGTCGGAATTTGAGGCGTACTGAACCACTCACATTATTTTGACGCGCAGCTTCTGGCAGACGGGCATTGCGGCGAAGATATTCCTGGAACTTGTTCCAACCGCCTACAGGTTGCGAAGCACGGACTGCGGCAGGGACTTTCTGTTTCGAGGCGTCCTTGGCTTTTGCTGAAGCGGGCGCTTTTTTCATGGCTTCGGAGCGGGTAGCGGCATTGCCGGGAGGACCGGCTTCCACGTCATCTTGTTCGGTTTTGGCACTGCTAAATTCAGCCTCGCTGGCTTCGGGTTTGGCCGCTATCTTTTTGTCAACACTTTCTTCCTTCCTGCTAATTTCTGCTGGAGGCGAACTAGCCAGCTCGGAAGCTGCACCGCTGGCGGCAGGGCTGGCATCCATTACTGGCGAGGATGGTTTGCTTTGAGCTGACTTGTCCAGACGATCTAATTGGGGAGCGCCCTTGCCTCCGACTTCCTCAACGACCTTTTTTTCTTCTGGCTGAACAGAGGCAATGGGTTGGTTTTCAGTGGCCATCTGCGTTTCCTGTTGAGACGTTGCTTCAGACTTTTGAGCACCCGGAATAAGCCAAATAACCGCCAAAACTACTGCGCTGATGGCCGCAACGGCAGCCAATATCTGTGGGAACGCTAGAATTCGCCCACCACCATTACGTTTGCGCAAACGCTCGCGCAGCGAAGCCAAATGACTGACATGGTCGGTCTCTGGCATGGACCAAAAACCCGCTACCGTTTCCCGACGAAACTCGTCGGAATCGGTCAAAGCCTGCAACTCCTGCTCATTGGCACGGGAAAAATCTCCCGAATGCCAGCGTTCGAGCAGTTCGAGCAGCCGTTTGTCGTCGTTGTAAGGGTTGGTGGACACAGTTAGATATTTAAGACATTGGACATTGGACATTGGACTATGCCCGCCCTCCATTCTTTTCCATGCAGATTCTGAGGTTTCGTTTTCCATTTTGGATATGGGAGCGCACTTTTCCCAGTTCTTCGGTCATCATGTCGGCTATTTCCTTGTACGATTTGTCTTCATAATAAAACCAGGTCACGCAAATGCGTTGCAGCTCTGAAAGTTCGGCCATGCAGCGTTCGAGTGAGGAGGCGCCTTGTGGCAATTCGTACTCAAATGCGGCTTCCACAGCATCATACCGATCCATTTCTTCCGGTGCATGATGGTCTGTTGGTCTGCGTTGTGCTTTTCGCCATTCCATCAGGCTATGATTCCGCGCCAACACATAAAGCCAGCCCCGGAACGATTCTATTTCGTGCTCTTTCACCTTTCGCGTCAGTTCTTCGTAGATCGCCATTACGGCATCTTCCGCTTTTCCAGCGTCTTTCAAAATTTTGACACACACCCCATACACCATAGGCATGTAGCGTTCGTACAGCATACCCAACGCACGGGGTGAATTGCCGCCAACATAGTCAGCGAGCAACTGCTCGTCGCTCAAGTGTTCAGGAATATTTGGGCGGAGAAATCTCAGCATAAAAAAGGGCCTCGGGAATGCACCGCCAAAAGTAGAGAGAAGTGTTGAGAGTTGAAAGTTGGGAGTTGAAAGTTGAAAGTTGAGAGTTGTGGGGTTGTGGGGTTGAGAGTTGAGGGGGAAATTCTGTCATAGATGCCTACACCACAAAAAATGCACACTCGATGGGCATAAATGCGTTAAGCCTCGGTCTTTCGTGCCAAGAATGACAATTTCCCACAGCGCAGAGTAGGATTAACTGACAAGTCGTGCCATACCGTCTGAAAAAATGGCAGGTAAAAATGCGTAGCACGAAGTTTGATAAAGGCAACTTGTCCGCAACAGCCATGATTCCACAGAAAATTTGGTTTTGCGGCTTGCAAACTTGTTTCACCAAAATTTAAAATAGCTTAGACGTTATGAAGCCAATCGCTGACCGCGTAATCATCAAGCCAGCCCCTGCCGATGAAAAGACCAAGGGCGGCATCATTATCCCTGATACTGCAAAGGAAAAGCCACAACGCGGCGAAGTCGTCGCCGTTGGCCCCGGCAAAACCGGCAAAGACGCGCACTCTATGACCGTCCAAGTGGGCGATATGGTGCTTTACGGCAAATACTCCGGCCAGGAAATCAACCATGAAGGACAAGATCTCCTCATTATGCGGGAGGAGGAAATTCTGGTGATTCTTTAATGGTGATTTGGGTAAAGGGTGATTTGGTTATTTGTTAGCCTTGGGCTTGGCATTCATTCCTGCCGCTTATGTCTAAACAAATACCATGCTCTGGCCCAACAAATCCACAAATAACCAAATCCACAAATAACCAATTCCCCAAATAACCACTCATCAATTAACATTTACCACTCGAAATAATATGTCTGCAAAGCAAATTAACTTCAATACTGAAGCCCGCGAAAAACTCAAAGAAGGCGTTGACGCTTTGGCCAACGCAGTAAAAGTCACCCTCGGACCCAAAGGCCGCAACGTAGTTATCCAAAAATCTTTCGGCGCTCCAGCCATCACCAAAGACGGTGTAACGGTGGCCAAAGAAATTGAACTCGAAGATGCCGTTGCTAATATGGGTGCACAAATGGTAAAGGAAGTCGCCAGCAAAACCGCAGATGCAGCAGGTGACGGGACCACTACCGCAACCGTGCTCGCTCAGGCTATGGTAACAGCCGGCCTCAAAAACGTGGCCGCTGGCGCCAATCCAATGGACCTGAAGCGCGGCATCGAAAAGGCCGTTAAGGTCATCGTTGAAAATCTCAAAAACCAAACCGAGAATATTGGCGAAGATTTTGGCAAAATTCAGCAAGTGGCTGCCATTTCTGCCAACAACGACGAGACCATCGGAACGCTGATTGCCGATGCCATGAAACGTGTTAGCAAAGACGGCGTAATCACTGTAGAAGAAGCCAAAGGCACGGACACTTATATGGACGAAGTGATCGGGATGCAGTTCGACCGCGGATACCTCAGCCCTTACTTCATCACGGATGCTGAGAAGATGGTGGCCGACTACGAAAACCCGTACTTGCTTATCACCGACAAGAAGATCAGCAACATGCAAGACCTCGTGCCTGTGCTCGAGAAGTCTTTGCAAACGGGTCGCCCATTGCTCATCATTGCAGAAGATGTTGACAGCCAGGCACTTGGAGTATTGGTAGTCAATCGCCTCCGCGCTGGCCTTAAAGTGGTAGCCGTGAAAGCCCCAGGCTTTGGCGACCGTCGCAAAGCCATGCTCGAAGACATCGCGATCCTCACGGGCGCAACGGTCATCAGCGAAGATCAAGGCTACAAACTTGAAAATGCTGGCCTTGAGCACCTTGGCTCTTGCGAGCGCATCACGGTAGACAAAGACAACACCACCGTAGTAGGTGGCAAAGGCAAAGCAGAGGACATCAAATCCCGCATTGGCCAGATCAAGCAGCAAATCGAATCCACTACCAGCGATTATGACAAGGAAAAACTGCAAGAACGCCTCGCCAAATTGGCAGGTGGTGTGGCAGTACTCTACATCGGTGCTTCTACCGAAGTAGAGATGAAAGAGAAAAAAGACCGCGTAGACGACGCGCTCCACGCAACCCGCGCTGCCATCGAAGAAGGCATCGTACCGGGTGGTGGTGTAGCCCTCGTGCGTGCCATCAGCAGCCTGGACGCACTCAAAGGTTTGAACGAGGACGAGAACTACGGTATTGCCATCGTACGCAAATCACTCGAAGCTCCTATCCGCATCATTGCTGAAAATGCTGGTGTAGATGGTTCTCTGGTGTTCCACAAAGTACTGGACGGGAAAGGTGATTTTGGCTACAACGCTCGTACCGATGTGTACGAAGACTTGAAAAAAGCAGGCATCATTGACCCGACCAAAGTAACCCGCGTAGCGCTCGAAATGGCTGCTTCCATCGCCGGCCTCGTGCTCACGACGGAGTGTGTCATCAGCGAGAAGCCTAAGAAAAGCGAGGGCGGCGGCCATGGTCACCCAGACATGGGCGGCATGGGCGGCATGATGTAGTCGGAGTCATTTAGGATATTGTGATATTTAGATATTGGAATTGGGCGCGTCGGCAACGGCGCGCCCAATTTGTTTTTGGCTGGTTTTTGTCAGATGGAGAGATTGTAAAAAATGTAGATGGATGAGGCAAGTACTTTCGTTGGCGATTTATTACTATCTTATTTCATCCATCAACTGATTTCCGCCATGCGCAAAACAATCTACCTGCTCACTTTTTGCATTTATCTCTTTCCTGCTTTTTCACTGGAGGCTCAATGGTTTAAAACTAATGGGCTGCCTGGGGGTAGTACTTCCAGCCTGATCAACTACGGCGACACGGTTCTGACCTCTGTTGGCAATGGAACTTATGTTTATACAAGCAATGAACTTTACTTTTCCACCAATCACGGGGAGACATGGTTGCCCATTATAAACCCTTCTTATTGTGGCATCTCTGCACTTTCAATTGAAGGCCAAAATGTTTTTGGATATGCTTATGACCGTAGTGCACAAAGTCTCATTAGATTCCGAACTGACGACTTTTTTCAAACCCTGCACCCAATATCCAATCCAGACACACTGGATTTGCGCGAATTTTTCATGGCACATGGGTATCTGTACGGTAGCAAATATTCAAGCACCAAACTCTACCGCACCAACAACGACGGCGCAACTTGGGAGTACGTAGCAGCATTGTCTCCCAATGCCGTTGCGTTCGATGGCCAGCGTATTACCGTGGCTGATTATCATTACATCCTCCAATCTACAGATGAGGGTTATACTTGGGACACCTTATTGCAATATTCCGGCTGGGAAATGCAATTGCTCCAACACGAAAACCGTCTTTTTGTATTTAAAGATTCTCCAATAACAGGGTGCTATGCCTCAAACGATTACGGCCAGACCTGGCAATTTTATCAAAGCAATAACTTCAATCAGTTTTACCAATTCATTTGGCACAACGAGCGTATTTATGGCTTCGATGGCGAAAGAATGATAAAATCATCTGACTTCAGCCAGACCTGGGAAACCGTACCGCTCCCGTCAAACTCAGTCTACCCGGCTTATAAAGGCATTTCATCGGGAAATGCTTTGATCATTGGTGGGGTGCAGAGCATAGGCTCCTCCGGGATGTATCGTAGCCTCGATAATGGGAGCACCTGGGACTCATTGTCATCCGGTTTGGTGGCTTCTTCCGGCAAGCTGCGCAAATTCGGTAACGATTTGTATGTGCCAGGCAGGGGCGGGCTTTACAAAGTCGAAGCAGATGGAATCAATTGGACAAAAATAGACCTGGCCATTCCGCAAGATTCTAATTACTACTGGTTCATCTCCGACTTTGTAAAAACCGGGAATAATTGGCTGTTGAGTGACGGACAAGATCTTTGGGTTTCGCAAGACCAAGGCAACGCTTGGTTTAAGTCATCGGTGCCATTAGGCCAAGGATTGTTGCCTACAAATGTGTTAGAACTTGAAAACATAGGAAATAAAGTAATTGCTCATGGTCTTTGGCAAGGCGATGTGTACTATTACTATATTTCTGAGGACAATGGGCTTTCTTTTACTTACCTTGAAAGCCTGAAACAGCAGTTTCAAACCAACATTACCTCGCTTTACGTTTTCGGGCAACAAGTGTATGTACTAGCCAGCAACAAAAAAATCTATCGCTCCTATGATGGCTGTATAACCTGGGTTTTGCAATCAGATTCAATTCCGGTGGATTCTCTGACTCCGTACGGATTTCATACGCATTCGCTTTTGGTCTCTAACAATGTAATAGTTGCTTCAACAGGATCCCCGGGCAATAGGATGTGCTACTCTAAGGATAACGGCCAAACGTGGACCTACTACAATCTAACAACTGCAGGCTTCCCTTGGGGCATCGGTGCTATTAATGACCTCCTGCATGTTGGTAGCCGCCTGGTAGCCGCTACGCAAAACGGGATTTATGTTTCCAAAAACGAAGGGGACGACTGGACGGACTGGAACGACGGCCTGCTCACCAATTTCATAACCGATATCGGAGTCCACAATGGCTTCTTGTGGGCATCCACAAAAGGAGACGGAATCTGGAAACGCCCCCTTGGCCAACTCTTTATAAGCCCTACGCTCGACCAGGTCTTTATCGACCCTTCATTTCAACTTTCCCCAAATCCTGCCTCACAACTTGTAAAAGTCCAAACCGGCGGCGAATCCGGAGAACTAATCCTATTCGATGCAATGGGACGCGTTGTGTTACGCCAAACTGTAGAAAGCTCGGAAACACAGCTCTATGTGAAAGGACTTCCACAAGGAATTTATCAAGTCATTTTTATAGGTGAAAAAGGGATGCGTTATCGCTCTTTGGTGGTGCAGCGTTGAGGTCTTTTCTTCTGACAGCAGGGCGATTAAGGTCACCCCATTACCAAATCGCAATGCCAAATACCTGACAATGTGCGGAATAGTTTTTCCATTACCCTCCATGTTGCACTACATTGGCCTAAGATTTCTATGCCTGGGTAGGTAAGTTCTATTCCTATGGGAATCATTCAAGTTGCAGACCAATATTTTATAACTCTTTGATTCAAACTTATGAACACACGACTCCTTTCACTCCTTTTGATGCTTTCAATTTTCTCCGTTCCAATTTTTGCCCAATGCCCACCGCTCGGATTCCCGGAGCCCGGCAACACCTGTCCGGAGGCGCCCATTCTTTGCGAAAATCTGGATGGGTATTGCGCAACGATCAACAACAACAACGTGCCGCAACCATTTGCCTGTTGTAACAATGGATGGATCTTGAACAATGATGAGTGGTTTGCTTTTTTTGCCGGAACGACCACGATTTCTATCGAAATTGTGCCACAAAACTGTTCGGACGACGGTGGATTGCTAGGCCTTCAAGGCGGCATTTACGACGCTTGCCCGATGGACGGATGCAACGCGATGGATGTACAATGTGAGTGCGTGGAAGACCCATTTATCCTTACTGCCAGTAACTATGTAGTGGGTCAAGTGTATTGGATTGTGCTGGATGGCTGCAATGGGAATGTTTGTGATTATACCGTGAACGTTTTGGAAGGTTCTACCATAGGATTTGCTCCTGAAAATCCCGGAGCCATAACAGGCCCCAGTACTGTTTGCAACGGAGTATCCACGGACTATTCCGTTGGGTTCACGAATGGTGCAAGTCTTTACCATTGGACGCTTATGCCAGCGGATGCTGGAATCTTAAACATTAATGGCGATAGTGTCACGGTTTCGTGGGCCGATACCTTTAGTGGCACTGCCAAACTTTGCGTGTCCTCCTCGAATCAATGCTATGTGAACCCCAACGAATCCTGTTTGGATATTGAGATATTGTCTGACGTAACTCGATCAGAAAATTTCAGCTTCTGTCCCGGCGAATCGGTCACGATCAATGGCCAAGTGTACAGTCAGTCAGGCACCATTGTTGACACGCTTCCCTCCATCAACGATTGTGATACCATTGTAACTTATACGCTCACCTTGTTGCCTTATCTGACTGGCGCGGAAAGCATCTCGTTCTGCCCCGGCGAATCCGTTATTCTCGGCGGGCAGGTTTACAACCAATCTGGAACGGTGGTTGACACACTTCCTGCATTAACAGGTTGCGATACGATTGTAACTTATACACTCACCCTTTTGCCCTATCCAACCCGGACGGAGAGCATTTCGTTATGCCCCGGCGAAACTGTTTCTATTGGTGGGCAGGTTTACAACCAATCAGGAACAGTGGTTGACACACTTCCTGTATTGACAGGTTGCGATACAATTGTGACTTACACGCTCACTTTGTTGCCCTATCCAACCCGTTCGGAGAGCATTTCGTTCTGTCCCGACGAAACCGTTTCCCTTGGTGGACAAGTTTACAACCAGTCTGGAACGGTGGCAGACACACTTCCTGCTTTAACAGGCTGCGATACGATTGTGACTTACACACTCACACTTTTGCCTTATCCAACCCGAGCGGAGAACATTTCGTTCTGCCCTGGCGAATCCGTTACCATTGGCGGACAGGTTTACAACCAGTCTGGAACCGTGGTGGACACACTTCCTGCTTTATTAGGCTGCGATACGATTGCAACGTACACGCTCACACTTCTGCCACAACCAACACGCGCTGAAACCATCTCGTTCTGCCCTGGAGAAACCATCACTTTGGGAGGAACGAACTACACCCAACCCGGAATCGCAGTCCTCTCAATCCCATCCACGACCATTGGATGCGACACGATTGTGACCTATACATTGCAGTATCTCACGCCTGCACCTTCCAACCTCAACATAAATTGCCCAAACAACATCGCCGTTACCACGGTCAACAATAGCGCAGTCGTAAATTACAGTCCTGCAACTGCCCTTTCGGATTGTCCCTGCCCTGGTGTAGCAATGGCTTTGACGAGCGGATTGGCCTCGGGAAGCAATTTTCCTTTGGGCATTAGCTCCGTTTGTTACACTGCGCAAGACAGCTGCGGCCAATCCGCGTCTTGCTGTTTCAATGTGAGCGTAGAAGAAGACGACGAACCATGTGATACCAAAGTGGGCGGCTGCCTGAAATACGAACTCTTGAGCATTACGGAGGATTTGGGCAAAAACCGAACTTATCGAATTCGCCTGACGAACAATTGTACCAACAAATTGCTCTACACCGCATTTCAGGTCCCGAACGGAATGATTGCTTTAGAACCCGCCAATTTATCTACCTACACCGCGCCTTCTGGAAATACTTACCTCGTGCGCAACCCAAACTTAACACCACAGAATTCGATTCGGTTTTCGTCCATTTCTGATAGCATCAGCAGCGGCGAGTCAGACATTTTCAAATATACCCTGCCTGCTCAGGCCAATGTCACATTTATTCATGGAACTTCTCGCCTGATGCCCAACCTCTATTTGGAAACACATCTCAACACCTTCTATTGCCCCATTGGGGTCACGCCCAATGGCAACCGGTCGGACGGCGACCGCAGTGAAGAACCGGGGTTGGAGCATTACGTAGATCCTAAAATTTACCTTTTTCCCAATCCAGCCAGCCACCAGGTCCGTGTCGAAACAGGCGGCCAGGTCGGCGAAATCCTCTTGCAGGATGCTATGGGGCGCACGGTACTCCGCCAAGCTACAGAAAATTCTGTTGCTGATTTTTCCGTCGCAGGACTTCCACAAGGGCTTTATCAGGTTATTTTTGTTGGAGAAAAAACGGTGTTGTATGGTTCCTTAATGGTGCAGCGTTGAGCCGCACTTGGGCCCACACTCTAAGGTTGATTCGGCCTTGGAAGCAATGCCGAAAAATGTGATTGGACTTTAACTGGGTACTGGCTCACCTTTGCAGGGCTTTTATCAAGCATCATTCATACCACGTTTATTTATGCCGAAATTTTTCTATTGCCCTGCTTACGACATTTTTCGGAATAAACCAGCCGCAACTACCACTTTGGTCTATACCATTCGCCCTACATTCGGGCCGGGGAATTTCTTGCCCAGTTTGTTCGGTTTTTTAGAAGGGGAAACCGCCAATTTGGCCTGAATTCCCCTTTTTTTATGGACGTTGGACTGTTGGACATTAGACTGTTGGACGTTGGACTGTTGGACATTAGACTGTTGGACATTAGACTTTGGACCGGGCAGATCAATAGTCCAACGTCCAACAGTCCAGCAGTCCAACGTCCAACAGTCCAACAGTCCAACTGTCCAACGTCCAGCAGTCCAATGTCCAACGTCCAGCAGTCCAATGTCTTTAACAATTCACCATTTCTTCCAGACTTATGAGAATTCTGTCCTTTCCTCCCAGTCTCCTGTTCAGCCTCCTTTTTTTGACGGTTTCGACCTCAATTTTTGCACAACAAAACCTTGTAGTGCAATTGGATGGCGCCAAAATGCGCGCTGCCCTCGAGCTCCCCAAAGGCACCTCTACGGTGACACTCTGTGGTCTCGAGCCGGGCAATTCGTACAAAGTAATCGCGGCGCCCATGGCTTTTGAGCAACGTGCGGAATTTGAAATCGCACCCGCACCCGCACTTACCAAGGGTACGGGCGGTTTTGCTTTTATGAGACAAAGCAAAAATGAGGTGCGTTTTGCAGCACCCAACGCATGTGTTGAAATTCAGGTGAAAACCAGCAGCACAGAACAAGGCGAGCAAGTCCCCATGTATTTGTCCATTCGTTGCGAAACCTGTCCCGAAGCCAAAGCTTGGCTGCGGAAAGTGACCGGCCAGGAAAATCAAGCGGTACTGGAGATTGAAAAAGGATTGACTGCGCAACAATTGGTGGAAGACGTGCTGGTGGGCGGCGGCTGTTTCCAAATCAGCAATGTGACCTTCTCGGGTCAAGCTGATCAAATCGGCAGCTTCTCTAATGGCCTAAGCAATATTGGATTCAGCAACGGGCTTATCATGGGCACTGGAGATATTGATATAGCACCCGGACCGAACGATACGGATGGAGATAGCGGAGGTTTCGGAAGTGGCACCCCCGATGCTGAATTGGCGTCGCTGACCACTGGCAACCTTTTTGATATGGCAAATATCGAATTCGACTTTATACCCACCCAAAATCAGGTAGTTTTTGAGTTCGCTTTTGCCTCAGAAGAATATTGCGAGTATGTGAATACGAATTTTAATGACGTGTTTGGATTCTTCATTTCCGGCCCTGGCATCGTGGGTACCAAGAACCTCGCCGTTATTCCGAGCTCCAACACCCCCATTACCATCAATAATTTAAACCATCTGGTGAACAGCGGCCTTTACACCCACAATACGCCCTTTTCCGGAACCAATTGTGGCATTCAACCTGCCTTTGGCCAAGCCGTCTTTGAGCTGCAATACGACGGTTTTACCAAAAAAATGACCGCCGTAGCCAATGTGATTCCCTGTCAGACCTATCACATCAAGCTAAAGATAGCGGATGTTTTTGACGGACTTTGGGATTCTGCAGTGTTTCTGCGCGCCAATTCCTTCAACGCGGGAGGTGGGGTGCTGGTTACTCCGGCCTACCCCGGCAGCCATGGTTCCGCTTACGAAAGTTGCGATGTGGGCAGCGTCCGTTTCCAGCGCGGCAATGGCAATACCAGTTTGCCGCTCCCCATCAGTTTTACAATAGGAGGCTCGGCTACGCCCGGTGTGGACTATGTTCCGATCAATAACTTCGTGGTTATCCCGGCAGGTGAGACAGAAGTGATCGTGCCCATTACCGTTCTTCCGGACTTTCTAACAGAAGGTCAGGAAAACATCCTTTTTTCGATCCCAAACTCCTGTGCGTGTTCGCAAAGCACCGTGGAATTTTTGATCAACGACCGCCCTGCACTCAACCTCGAAGCGACAGATCAATCCCTTTGTGCAGGCGAAACCGCAACGTTGCAAGCAACGGTTTCGGGAGGTTTGCCCAATACCAATCAAACTTACCTCTGGAGCACCGGCGAAACTACGGCCAGCATCAGCCCCTCCACCACCGGTACTTACACGTTAACGGTGTCAGACGGCTGTAGTGTGCCAGCCAGTGTTTCCATTGAACTTGTATTCAACAATTGTGGCAGTTGTGATGCAGAGACGTTTATCAAAACCATCGGCCAAGTTGGCCAGAACGTACGCGGATATGCCATTTATGATAGCCAGGATGGCAATCTTTATATTACTGGATCAAAGCAGGACAGTGCGACCATTATTAAAATGACTCCAACGGGTACGGTTATTTGGATGCGCACATTTGATGTGCAAAATGGCCTGAATGATCGAATCTCGGAGCTGATTGTTGACTCTGAAGGAATGTTGGTAGGCTGCGGGCAAAGCGGCGATTTGCAGCCTGGCGTTTTAGGTTTTGTTTTTAAGTACGACCCATCCACGAACAACATGCAGTGGATCAATACTTATGGCATAGAATCTCCGTATGTGCTAGGGTTGATGGAATTGCCCAATGGCAACTACCTGCTTTACGACAACCCGCACGAGCTCACAAACGATAATCGGATGCTGGAGATAACCCGCCCCGATGGCACGATTGATATGAGTAGCCCTTTGAGCCAAAAACTCAACCTGGGAGGAGGGGACAATTTCAATAGTGCGTTGATTTTCAATGATAAACTTTACGGTGTAGGCCGTTATACGAATGGGAGCGATTTTGTGAATATGCGCCACGCGCTTTCGCGCGTCGACCTCGGAACGGGTGTGGTAGAATGGTCCCAACTAAGCCATGTGGCGGATGGCTTGCCTGCACGCCTCTACGGCATGGACTTGCTAATCGAGGACAACCATATTATTTCGGTCAGTTTCGGAAGTGAAGTGGACGACGACCTGAACAACAGTCGGATTTTCCTCCATAAAACCGATCTCGACGGGAATTTGATCTGGGTAAAAAGGTTTGACATCTCAGAGGCCATTAGTGAAGTAGTGGACGAGGTAATCAGCGTACCCGATGGTTTCATCCTGTATGCTCGTGGCAGCGGCGCACCCAGCGATTTGTACCTGATCAAAACGGACAAAGACGGCCTGCAGCAGTGGTCGAAAAAGGTTGACTATGGCTTCAACGACTATGTAGCAGAGGCCTCTACCTTCCAATCCCAGATTTTGGTTAAAGACAACAAAATTTTCTTCATCGCTTCCACAGAAGGCCCGGGTGAGAGCCAAATGCTGGTGGCAAAAACGACCCTCGACGGTACAGTAGAAGGCAACTGCGATTTCATCAAACCAACGCTCGTAGAAACCAGCGATGTGATAAACCCCGCAAATTTTTCGGTGATTTTGCAACAAGTACCTTTCGACGAGCAAACTTTTACCATTATCCGCACACCCAATACCACCAATCTCCTGGTGGAAAATCAGTGCAAGGTTTTTGTGAACGATTCCATAGCCATCAGCCTTTGTTTTGGCGAATCGGTGACAATTGACAGCGTGAGCTACACGCAAGACACTACTTTTTCGGTGGAAATACCTGGTACTGGCGGTTGTGATACCCTTCGGACTTATACCATTGATGTGTTGCCCCAGCCCATGCGCGCCGAAGCAATTTCCCTTTGCCCGGGTGACTTTGTAGTCATCGGTGGACAAATGATTGACCAAGCGGGCACCTTTATTCTGTCTG
>Ga0247844_1003917_pt1 | contig 20896 bp, 22 predicted proteins | sample LaCtaG_FD_192421 | JGI IMG/M metagenome (GOLD analysis project Ga0247844, IMG submission 192421) | Freshwater microbial communities from meromictic Lake La Cruz, Castile-La Mancha, Spain - LaCruzMarch201714.5m_1 | ecosystem: Environmental > Aquatic > Freshwater > Lake | place: Spain: Castile-La... | reverse complement strand
GCACACCGTAGTACTCATAAAGGGCGCCATTATCAAACTGCACGGTCATGACCATCGAAGCTTCGTCATAGCCTGCAGCCCGTATATTGTCGGATTGAATAGAAATCAGTTGGCCATTTGTGCCAACAGACTCAATAGCTTGCGATTCTTGAGTGTCACTTGATGAGGATTCCCCATTTAAGGTGGGCAAGCTTCCACATGCAGTTAAGGTAAACGCAAAGACAGCAAGAATCAGAGGGAGCCGTATTTTTGGAAAATTAGTAAGTAGCATCAGGCCTAATTCTCGCTATCGTAAATTGCGCAAGCCCTGCAATCAAGCCAATTGCCAATATTGTGAGTGAATATATAAAGCTGTGACGAAATAGGGAAATAACAAAGGCGACTGGAGTTGCCATGAACATAGGTGCAAGTGCCATACCAACCGTGCGGGGGAACAAAACCAGACCAACTAAAGTGCTGATCGCAAAAAACTAAGCATCGGAACAAAACCCTCTGTGGAATCAGTACCACCCCATGCTTGTCCTATATATGAGAAAAGAAGTCCTAATCCCCAGAGAAATCCAATCATTTATAGGATCCTCGTACTCTCAAAACAAACGAGCTATGCATATCCATACTTAACTTGCCATCGCTTCCATGCATCCCATGCTGCCTGAAGTTTTTGTCTGCCGATTCTTTCATTTTCCATAGTTCTTGGAAGTATCCCAATTGAACAGCTTGAAAATGAACTAAATGAACTTCCTGCATTATTAATGCACTTCTGAGCACTTGATTGGTTAATATTTTGATACTTGAGCCACTCTTCGTACCCCTTGGTTAAATTCATTAACGTATTGAATGCGGGCGATTCTTTCGTATCTCTTGAGGGAATCTGCCTCTTAGCGCTATTCAAATCTCTTTTGAAGGCAGCGTTCGCATCTTTAATCTCCCGCAAAATTGCGGCATTGTTCGAAAATATACGTTTTACGTCCGCCATAGTGCTGGCCGAGGAAGAAGCGGCGGAATTGGCATCGAACCGATTGATGCCTGCGACTATTCGATTTAGGTCGGCCTGCAAATCGATCGCTGCCACTGCAGGGGAGGTTGCGAATGGGGATAACACAAACGCAAGAAATAATATAAGTATCTTTCGTTTCATGAAATTTCCCCCAACCTTCAGTTGTACGTATCGGAACTGTAAACCCACAAAGGGTGTTACCGATAGTCAAATGACCGTGAGATATGGTCATGCACGACTTCTAGGGAGTTTGCCTGAAGGTTTTGCGCTGGTCACAACAAAACTTCATAAAGGTCATCAATATTTAAGCAGTAGCTCCATCATAGAGATCTGCTCTCCTGGGGGTAAAAAATCAGGGAGGTCAAAGGTATTGTCAGGAAGGTAAGACATTTGTTAGCAGTACGGTCATCAGTAGAAGCAGTAATGTCAGGAAGGTTGACCTATTTTCCCCTTGGAAAAGGTTAAAACCCCGTCTATTATTTCTTTAAACAAGCTCAGATTGTCACTGTCCTATAACTCTTACTTAGCGGTCGGACTATTGGGCGCAATCGAACTGATTCCGCTAATTTTCTTCGGGCTCTATGGCGGGGTTCTGGCTGACTACGTTGACCGCAAGAAAATGATCTGGGCTGCCGAATTTGGCGCACTGATTTGCACCTCGATTTTGCTGATTAACTCGTTGCTCGGTGAGCCAAAAATCTGGGTCATCTATGTGGTCACTGGATTGTTCGCCGCAGTCGATGGTTTACAACGGCCTAGCGCAAATGCGATTCTGCCCAGATTAGTTAGCCACCGCGATCTACCAGCAGCCAGTGCGCTGATGACTTTGCGCTGGCAACTCGGAGTCATCATCGGTCCCACTATCGGCGGAATTTTGATTTCCACGTTTTCAATTTCAGTTGGCTATGCCTTTGATATTGCAACGTTCGTTCTTTCATTACTTCTGCTCTTAAAAGTTGGAAATGTGCCAAGCAGTAAAGATGCCCAAAAGCCATCTCTGGCTTCACTTTGGGAGGGCGTGCAATATGCATTTAGTAGACCTGATTTATTAGGAACTTACTTCATAGATTTAGCGGCGATGTTCTTCGCGATGCCAAATGCGCTCTTTCCATTCTGGGCAGATCAACTTGGTGTGCCCTGGGCGCTCGGAATGTTTTATGCCGCCGGCACAATTGGCGCCGTCGCAATTACGTTGACTAGTAAATGGACCACGACTTATCGCTTCCATGGCCGGGCCGTGATTTGGGGAGCCATCGGTTGGGGGGCGGCAATCGCCTTAGCCGGCATATCTAACTCACTAATTCTGGTTTTGATTTTCTTAGCTGCAGCCGGAGCTGCCGACATGATCAGTGCCCTCTTCCGCGGAAATATTTGGAACCAAACTATCCCCGATGAATACCGAGGTCGGTTGGCTGGAATTGAATTATTGTCGTATTCAGTTGGTCCATTGGCGGGACAAATGCGTGCTGCTGGAATGGCCAGTGTTACTAGCCTGACTTTCTCGGTAACTTCCGGCGGCATTATTTGCATGGCAATTGTCGGAATTCTGGGAATTTTCATGGTCAAATTCCGAAAATATGACGTAGAAACCAACGAATTTGCCGTTGCACAACGCCTAAAACGGGAAAAAGCGGCATCTGAGGGCGAATTTCCAGAAAAGTAAGGAAATATCGGAGAAAAAACTGCGCAGTAATTAATTTTCGTAAATATCAAAAGTAATTAAAATATTTCGCAGAATTTGTTTTTGAAAAATAATTCGCAAAAATTGCGATAACGCATAAAAAAATTAAAAAAGTTATTTGCGACACGCGCCATTTTTTTTACGCAAAATGTTGGCATTTTTTTCATTTACCTGTCACGCTTATCCACGAACAGGTTTGGGTGACGGATCCGAACCATTCCGATAGGAGTAACACGTGGCCGCAGCAAAGAAAACTGCTCCAAAGAAGCGCAAGAAGGCAGCTGCTAAACCAGCAGCAGCCCCAAAGAAGCGTAAGAAAGCAGCTGCTAAGCCAGCTGCTGCAAAGAAAGCCGCTCCAAAGCGTCGCAAGAAGGCAGCTGCTAAGCCAGCTGCTGCAAAGAAGGCTGCTCCAAAGCGCCGTAAGAAGGCAGCTGCAAAGCCAGCTGCTAAGAAGGCTGCTCCAAAGCGCCGCAAGAAGGCAGCTGCTAAGCCAGCTGCTGCAAAGAAGGCCGCTCCAAAGAAGCGCAAGAAGGCAGCTGCTAAGCCAGCTGCAAAGAAGGCTGCTCCAAAGCGCCGCAAGAAGGCTGCTAAGAAGAAGTAGTCATCAACAATTAAAAATCCCCGCCACTTTATGTGGCGGGGATTTTTTTGTTCTATTAATAATTACTTAATTTCATTTCTTAAATCATTGCCAACTCGTTCAAAGATTTCTGCTAGAACAAGTTGGTCGGCCTTACTTAACTTATCTACAAATCTTGTTCTGACACTTGCTACATGATCTGGGGCGGCAGCCACAATTGCTTTCCAGCCTTTGGTGGTCATGACCGCGAAGAATCCACGTTTGTCATCAGGGCAAGCTTCGCGCCGAACCCAACCGGCTTCTTCCATGACCTTCATTCGATGTGAAAGGCGTGAGCGCGAAAGCATGGCCATTTCAGCTAATTCGGCCATGCGCATACGGCGGTCTGGGGCATCACTTAATTGGGCCAAAATTTCATAGTCAGCCATCGATAAATCATGTTGATCTAAATCAGTATCAAGGGCTTCAATCAAGCGCCGGCTAGCGACGATATATCTGCGCCAAGCGGCCATCTCAGTTGGGGTCAGCCAATTCGGTTCACCTTTATTAATTGCGCCTGCAGGCTTTTCACCTTGAACGCTTTTTTCGACTGCCATAGAGTTAAGTGTAGATTAAAAGTTGAACTTTCAACTACCTAGAAACCACTCTAAATGCGCGAAGGAACTGATGACTAATCCAACTGCTCAGCCGCTAGATACTCAAAAGCAACCAGCAAGTGGAATCGATAAATCTCATATCGATAACTCATTTCGTCCGCAAGATGATCTCTATCGATACTTCAATGGAGACTGGCTAAAGAATCATGAGATCCCGCAAGATCGCGCATCCGATGGAACCTTTTACCAGCTTCACTTAGAAGCCGAAGCTCAGGTCCGCGAAATTATTGAAACCGCGAACGGACAAGGTGATGCCCAGAAGATCCGCGATCTATACGACTGCTTCTTAGATACCGAAGCAATTGCCAAAGCGGGCATCGCTCCCCTGCTCGAAGATCTCGCAGCCATTGATGCAATCCAAACTCGTGATCAATTTATTAAGGTGATGGCAGATCTCGAGATGCGCGGATTAGGTGGCGCATTTGGGGTCGGAATTTTTGGCGATGCTAAAAACTCTGGAATGAATATTGTTTATTTGGGACAAGGCGGGCTATCGCTTCCGGACGAGGCTTACTATCGCGAAGAACAATACGAAGAAATTCGCCAGGCCTTTAAAGTCCATGTGGCCAAGATGTTTGCACTTGCCCAGATTGATGGCGGTGTCGAGTTAGCTGAAGAAATCTACAAACTCGAAGCTGAAATTGCTGCGTACCATTTTGATCAAGTTAAAGATCGCGATGTCGAGCTCACTTATAACAAGATGACCTTTGCCGAACTTTGCGCCTTAGCTCCGCACTTTGATTGGGCCACTTGGCTTGAGTACGGCCAGATTCCAAAGTCCGCTTTTGATGAAGTGGTCGTGCAACAACCGCCATTTTTTGTCGGACTATCTGCGATCCTAGAGAATTTCGACCCTAAGCCTTGGCGGGCATGGATGAAGTGGCAGTTGATTTCTGGAGCTGCTGCTTATCTGCCGGAGGAATTTGTAAACCAAAACTTTGAGTTCTATGCCAAGACTTTGTCGGGCACTCCAGAAATTCGAGTTCGTTGGAAGCGGGCAATCTCCTTTGTCCAGGGCGCACTTGGCGAGGCCATCGGCTCTATCTATGTGCAGCGCCATTTTCCAGAGGCGGCAAAAGTTGCAATGCTTGATCTCGTGGCCAATTTAATTGAGGCCTATCGCGTCAGCATTAATGAGCTTTCCTGGATGAGCCCAGAAACCAAAGCGAAAGCTTTAGAAAAGTTAGCTAAGTTCACGCCAAAGATTGGCTATCCCGATAAGTGGCGCGATTATTCGGTGTTAACAATTAAGCGCGATGGTCTCTTTGAAAATATTGGTCGGATCACCAAATTTTCCCGCGATATAGAACTGGCCAAGATTGGAAAGCCGGTTGATAAGACCGAATGGTTGATGACCCCTCAGACCGTCAATGCTTATTACCATCCGATCCAAAATGAGATCGTTTTTCCAGCAGCGATCCTGCAGCCACCATTCTTTGATCTGGCAGTTGATATGGCGGCAAATTACGGCGCAATTGGAACAGTGATCGGCCACGAGATCGGCCACGGCTTCGATGATCAAGGTTCTAAATTCGACGGAGATGGCAACATGGTCGATTGGTGGACACCGAGTGATCGCAGCGAATTTGAAAAACGCGCCGATATGTTGATTAAACAATTCGATGCGCTTTCGCCAGAAGAGACCCCAGATATCCAGGTAAACGGGGCGCTAACGGTCGGAGAAAACATTGGCGACCTTGGTGGGTTAGCAATTGGATTTAAGGCCTATAAATTGGCTCTCAAGGGCTCACAAGCGCCGGTAATTGATGGTTTAACGGGCGAACAACGTTTCTTCTTATCTTATGCGCAAGCTTGGCGCGGAAAAGTGCGTGCTGAAGAATTACGTCGTCGCATTGCAACAGATCCGCATTCTCCGAACGAGTTCCGATGCAATGCAATCGTTGCCAATCTGAAGGACTTTTATGACGCCTTTGAAGTAACCGAAGGCGACAAGTTATGGCTGTCTGAAAGCGAGCGAGTCGAGATCTGGTAACTCTGCGACAATACCTTTCATGTCTAACAATGCGAGCCCCGGTTTCAAATTCGAAATCGAGAAGTCGGCTGAAAATTCCTTTGCCCGAACTGGCACGCTAACGACCCCAAATGGCGTAGTCGAAACACCGGCGTTCATTCCAGTGGGCACAAAAGCCACGGTTAAATCAGTGTTGCCTGAAGCTATGCGCGAACTTGGCGCCCAAGCTCTTCTCTCGAATGCTTATCACCTGTATTTGCAGCCAGGTCCCGAGATTCTTGATGCAGCTGGTGGCTTGTCAAAGTTTATGAATTGGAATGGTCCAACTTTTACTGACAGTGGTGGCTTCCAAGTTCTCTCACTCGGTGTTGGCTTTAAAAAAGTTCTGGCGATGGATTCCAAGACATTTCGCGCCGATGATGTCATTGCTGGTAACAAGCAACGCCTGGCTCATGTCGATGACGAAGGCGTTACTTTCAAATCGCATTTAAATGGTTCGATGCATCGCTTTACTCCAGAAGTTTCGATGCAGATTCAGCATCAAATTGGCGCCGACGTAATGTTCGCCTTCGATGAGTGCACCACGCTTCATAACACTCGCGGATATCAAGAGCGCGCGATGGAGCGCACATATGCCTGGGCAATTCGTTGTTTAGATGAACACAAACGATTAACGATTGAGCGCGCCGATAAGCCATACCAAGCGCTCTTTGGCGTTATTCAAGGTGCGCAATATGAAGACCTGCGTCGCAAAGCTGCTAAAGATTTAGGGTCGCTCGAATCATCTGGTATTTCATTTGATGGCTTCGGTATCGGTGGAGCACTAGACAAAGATTCACTAGGCACAATTGTGCAATGGGTAAATAGCGAACTACCCGAAGAAAAGCCTAAACATTTATTGGGTATCGGCGCGCCCGAAGATTTATTCATTGGCGTTGAAAGCGGAATCGATACTTTCGACTGCGTGCTGGCTTCGCGGATCGCTCGTTCGAGTGCTGTCTACACAATGACTGGTCGCTACAACTTAACTAATGCCACATATAAGCGAGATTTCAACCCAATTGATAGCGAATGCGATTGCTACACCTGCCAGAACTACACCCGCGCTTATCTAAACCACTTATTCCACGGCAAAGAAATGATTGCCGCGACCTTGGCCACCATTCACAACGAACGTTTCGTGGTGCGACTAGTTGATCAGATGCGAGCTGCTCTGAAGACCGGTCATTTCTTTGATTTGAAAGATGAGTTCATGGGTCGCTTTAAACATAAATCAGGTCAGCACCACGACTGATTTAGTTTGGCTTTAAGTTGCAAGAACTTCGTTCGCTAAATCAAGAATAAAGTCTGTGCTTTAGCTACTGCTTCTTCGCGTCCACTAGCGTTTAACTTGCGGTAGATATTGCGCAAATGAGTCTTCATGGTGTTGTGCGAAATATGTAAAGTCTTGCCGATAGTAGTTATTGGCTTACCTGTTGCCAGTGAGCGCAGCACATCAATTTCGCGCTTAGTTAATGGTTGAGTCAGCGAAGCATTTTGATTGTTTTTGGCATTCATACGCTGAGCTGCTGCGCGCGCTAATTCCTCCAGATAAACAGTTGGTCGTTTAGACGCACTTCGGATAATTAACTCCAGAATTGTCGGATCTTGTCTTAAGAAAGTCTCTTTAGCTCCTACTCGAGCACCTACTTCGAGTCCGATCTGCAGTGATTCCATGGCCAAGGTTTCCTGCGTAATGTTTGCCTCGCACCCAACTAAGGATTTCCAAATCTTTTCACGAGCACTGTCTGACTCCAAAATTTCTGGAGCAATTTTCTTCTTGACTTCACTCTTTGAGACCGCAGAAAGTGCTTGGCGATACTGATGTGTAAAAATCAGGTCTTTAGGTAAGCGGTTAAGAATCTGGGTGGAGCGCTCGTAATCCTTCACCCAGAACCTGAGAAATAGCTCATTTATATCGGTGATCAAACTTAAGCCATCTTCACCTTTAAACTCTGCGACAAGTTCGCGATGATTCCGGATAACAGCAAATGCTTCTTCAACTTTGCCGCTGATCATCAATACCCGAGCTTGATAACTCTCGGCCATAAATACCCACGGCCATTGCTGCCATTCTCGCGCGAGTTTTGCCAACTTCTCTAATTCCTCGGTTGCTCTCTCGGCTTCACAAAATTCCAAGTAGCAACGCGCCTTTATATAAATGGCTTCGGTATAGCCAAAGAATCCTGCGTACTCATTTCGTTGCCCAATTTCCTCAGAAAGCGAGGCTGCATCAAAGGCTTGCAGGTATTCACCTTCGAGGAACAACTTCATGGCGCGAATGGTTTGCCAGATAAAGAGATCATCGGGCGAGCTGCTGTTATTGATAATTTCGCTGACTTCAGCTTCAACCGAATTTAGAACTGCGGAATCTTCAAAGATAAATGATCTAGCAGCTAGTGCTCGCAAAATTCCAAGTCGATCAGATTTCTCCATCTCGGGCTCGACGGCAGGTTTCCCAAAAATCCCTTCCATCTGGGTATCAAATTCAGCTAATCGGCCTCGGCAAAAAGCCACATGCGCTAAAGCAGCAGCATTGATTTGGTTAATAAATGGAGCTAACGGTGTTTCCTTATAAGTAAACCGCATTTCCTCGACCAACTGAATCGTCCGGTCAAATTCAAAACTAGTTAAGTTGCCCATGACTTTAGCAAGTTCCGAAAATATCTTATTGCGGGTGTTATCTAAAGGTAGATAATTACTCCAGTACAGAATATTCCTGCCTTCGCCACGTGTGATCAATTTCCGTAACGCAGGTTTAAACATCTTTCGTAGGTAGTCCGAATCACCAGACTTAATGGCGTGAGATATCGCTAAATTCAAATTGTCCTGTGCCTGGAAAAGCTCTGAAATCGCCATCTGATTTTTCTGATAACTCTTGCTATCGGCACGAGCCAGGCCATCAATTACTTCACGGGCGGCGTTGTTGAAAATATATGAGCCCTTTTGACCAGCTGCTGACATTAGAAAAACACCTTCGGCGGCAAGTTTATTCAAGTCGGCTTCACTTGGAGCTTTTTCCATAATTGAGGCAACTAAGTCTAAGCCGAAAACTTCAAAACTGGACATCGCAAGCAAAATCTTTTGATTCTCTTTACCAAGGTTTTCAAATTTTGTTAAAACCAGATTGTCCACAAGACTGTCATCGACTTCTAAATCAAACTTGCTATCTTCGCCGCTTACAACAATTCCGACTGCTGATGGCCAACCATGAGTTTGTTTGTAAATTTGATCGAGTTTCTTTTCACTGGTCTCGACCGCATTCACATTAAGCAAAGATTTAATCTCTTCTCTTGAAAAAACTAAGTCACCCGCTGTGATTACCGATAAACGGCCGATACTTGAAAACCGCTTAAGTGAAACTGTGGGCATTATTCGCCGCAGTGCGAAGATGTGAACATTATCTGGAATCGCATCCATATAAGATTGCGTAACATTTAACTGATAAGTGAAAGCATCAACTACATTATCTAAAACTAAAACAACATCCTCTTTGAGATCTGCAATAGCTTGAAAAATAGAAGTAACAGTTTTGGTTTCTAAGTCAGGTGCGAAATTTGGAATCACTTGGCGAATAGCACTTATTAAATATTCGGCGATTCCGACGAAGGTATCGGTTTCAGACATTGTGTACCAAATGACTTTTTTCTTACTATGTTTTGCCCACTCAGCAATTAGTGAAGTTTTTCCGTATCCAGCCGGAGCTACAACCATGGTGTAGCCAGGGGCTCGGTCATCAATTAGGTCAAATAGGTGGCGCCGAGCCAGGAAATTGGCTGGGAGTTCAGGCGGGCGGATTCGCGAAAGGGTGATATCTGAATCAAGCTCGCTCATAGGGATAGGGTTACTTAGATGGGCGATGATTTCCATCTCTAACCCCTAAAGATCAGGGGTTAGAGGCTAAATAGCCCCTTGTTCTAACCCTGTCGCACGCTTGGCAGCGATGATTACTGGGCGGCCATTCTCGAGCAGATGCACGCTAATTCGGTCATCAAAGGCGCTGCGTAACTCAGGTGAATGAATCACTGATTGTGATTCACCATCTAATAACACTCGGCCGCTCTGCATAATGATGATTCGCTCGGCATACATAGCGCCCAAAGTGATGTCGTGCATAGTTGAAATAATTGTGACGCCAGTAGCTTTAATTTCTTCAACTTTATTAAGAACTGCAATCTGATGATGTAAATCAAGAGCACTCGTTGGTTCATCTAGCAACATAACTTCTGGCTCTTGCACCAGAGCTCGAGCAATTAATACTCGCTGCATTTCGCCGCCCGATAGCGTATTTACAGATTGGCCTTGCATTCCAAGTAATTGCGTAGCTTCTAGCATCTCATGAACAATATTGCGACTGTGCGCGCTCTCTTTGCCCCAGCCATCTAACTTGGCGCGACCTAACATCACATATTCGGCAACGCTCATAGCCGCCGGAATTGATGGGCGCTGCGGAACAAAGGCAATGTTGAGGGCTTTGTTTTTAGCAATTTCGCGACCGTTATATTTTATTGAACCTGAATACGGTTGCATTCCCAACATCGTGCGCAAAAGCGTCGTCTTGCCAGCACCATTGGGGCCAACTAGACAGCTCCAGGTTCCTTCTGGAATATCTAAGCTAATTGCTTTCAAAACTTCGGCGTTCTCAAACCGCACTGTTAGATTTTCGATATTAATCATTGGCTACCTCGATTGCGAGCTCGTAGAACGAATAAGAAGAATGGCGCACCAACGAAAGCGGTAATGACGCCAATTGGAAGTTCGGCTGGTGATAACAAAGTACGTGCACCAAGATCGGCGATTACTAGAAACGCTGCGCCTACAAATGCAATTGAAAGTAGTGAGCGGTTTGTGGCCCGCTTAGTTAAACCTCTAACTAAGTGCGGAACCACGATTCCCACGAAGCCAATTAAGCCACTTGCAGACACTGCGGTTGCAGTAGCTAAAGTGGCTGCAGCAACTGCAATCAGGCGGATCTTCTGCGGTGAAACCCCTAATGAATAGGCCTCTTCGTCGCTTAACATCAATGCATCAAGGACCTTAGAAACCCGGATCAACACGAATAGTGCGATGAAAATATAAAAGCCGGCCCACCGAACTACATCCCAGCTGGCAACAGTTAGTTGGCCCAGAATCCAGGAATAAACCGGGCGTAAGGCTGCACTATTGCGTTGTTGCAGATAAGTTTGAAATGCAGTTGCAAATGAGCCAACTGCAATACCAGCTAACAACAAGGTGCTCGGATCTGCAAATAGTTTGCCCGCGACCAAGAAAGTTGCAGCAACTGCAAGCACTCCACCTAAGAATGCAAAGATCGGCAACAGTGCATGCAGATCGCCGCCACCATTGGTAATTGCAATTGTGGCACCTAGCCCAGCACCTGATGCGGCGCCGAGTAAATATGGATCAGCTAATGGGTTTCTAAAAACACTCTGGTAAACCGCACCACTTGTTGCCAGAGCTGCACCAACTAGGGCACCTAATACAACTCGCGGTAAACGCAATTCAAGTAACAAAGTGCGATCTTCATTTTCTAAACCGTTAGGCAATCCCAATAAAGTTCGGATGATTGATCCAAAACTTAGGTTAACCGGGCCAAAGCTCACGGCAAGTAAACAAGCAATCAGTAACGCCGCGGCAGCGCTGGCAGTAATCTGCCAACGCCACACGCGATCGATCTGATTCTTTTTCATATCTTTACTTCTTCACCTTTGAAAGGCAAGCAGCCACATAGCGATAGAAATCAACTAGTCGTGGCCCCCATCTCGAAGGAATGTCATTTGGCAACGCAAAAACATTCTTCTTGGTAACTGCTGTAATGCCAGACCAACCAGCACGTGCCTTTACCGTAGCTGCACTTTCGCCATATTCAGCATCTGCCAAGAAAATAACATCTGGGTCAGCCTTTAATAGATACTCAGCCGATAGTTGCGGATAGCCATAAGAATCAGCCCCGGCAGCCTTATCTGCGATATTAATCAGACCAAAGTCCTTGTAAACCTTACCAATGAAAGTATCGGAAGTAACTGAATAAAGCGTGTTATCGAGCTCATGGAAGAAAGTTATCTTGACGGTTTTTTTCGTTCGGTTGACAATCGATTTAATGAGCGCTGCCATTTTGAAAGTTAATTTCTTGGCCTCTGATGTGTGATCAGTTACTGCGCCAAGTACTTCAATGCCTATATAAGCCTGAGCTAAGTTCTCTGGCGCTTTCTCCATCAACACTGCGATCTTTAACTTCTCTAGCGCTTCTTTGACCACCAGAGCTTTCATGGCATCGACTGACAGAACTACTAGATCTGGTTTTAACGCAGCGATCGCTTCAACATTTGGCTCAAATGCACCTAACTCTGAAATCGGTGCTGACTTTGGAAAATTCGATAGTGAATCAACTGCTAGTACTTGTTTGCCGGCACCGATTTCAAATAGTGATTCGGTCGCACTTGGTGAAAGCGAAATAATGCGAGTTGGTTTTTTAGCAATGGTTGTTGAGTATCCACCCGATGAAATAATCAATGGATATTTGGTAGCCGTTGAGGCTGCGTTTGCTGGTGCAAGTGGCGCGAGCAGTAGCACCGTGACCATAAGTGCGGTAGGTTTGAAAAACCTTTTGAACATTAAAAACTCCCTCAAGATATTTGAGGGAGAAAGGGGGCAATTAAACGAATAGATCCGCGTAAAGGCCCAACCTTCCTCCGAGGTTGGATAACACTTTCGGCGTCACGCCAGGCGACCTGGCTTAGATCTTGCGATCTTTACAGTTGCGGGACAGCACCGGAATCAAACCGGATTTCGCTAAACGCAACGCCACCTGAATTAATAAGCGGTAAGGACCGCTTCGTTCAAGTGCGCAGAACTTATCACGGCAGGTGGGAAGTGGCTATTAACCCTGATTTCTTCGGAATTTCGCGCTTAAACCCCACGCAGTTACTCGATAAATTGCTTCAAAAACGATCTTTTTCGACATTTTGCTAACACCATGTTTGCGTTCCACAAAAGTAATCGGTGATTCCAAAATTACGCCGCCTATTTGAGCCATGCGCATAGTCATCTCAATTTGAAAACAGTAACCCTCGCTTTGAACCGATTCCAAATCAATCTGAATTAATTTTGCAGTGCGATAAATACGAAATCCAGCAGTCATATCTTTTACTTTGCCGCCTAGTAATAACTTGGCATAAACATTGGCTGATCTAGATAGCCATTGCCGACGACGAGCCCAGTTCTCAACTGCGCCACCTGCTATCCAGCGAGAGCCAATTACTAAGTCCGGTTGCTCATCTTGCATGGCCGCCATCAGTGAAAGTAGGTCGCTTACTTGGTGCGAACCATCGGCATCCATCTCGATCAAATATTTATAGCCGCGGTCCTCGCCATATTTAAAGCCAGCTTTATAAGCACTACCTAAACCTAATTTTTTCTTTCGTTCAACAACAACGATGCGGCCACTTTCTAGACCTAGGGCGCGACAAGCATCGGCCGTGCCATCAGGTGATCCATCATCGACAATTAAGATATCGAGATTTAGTTCAAGTAGCTGTGGCAATAAAATGCCAATACTGGTTATCTCGTTATAGGTCGGAACGATTACTAAGTAATCGCGATTCATCTAACTAGCACCCGCAATTGTTAGTGAGTTAGCGTAACTTTAGAGAGTCCAACTGGTGCATCTGGATCAAAGCCAGATTTCTTAGCAAATTCAAGTGAGAATCTTTGCAGCGAGATGGCATCGACAATGGTTGATTCCATTTCATCACGGCAATCAGAGCCAGCAATAACTATGTCGCCGGCTTCAGGTGAACCGCCATTGCCTACCCAGAAAATGCGGCCAGTGATCGCACGAATGCGCGTGGTGGCTTCAGAGATCGAGTTAAGCGGCAAATGCGCTGGTGCCAAGATAAAGACTTGGGTTTGTGGAGTTAGCGCAGAAATTGGGCCATGTAAGTAATCAGCTGTTGAGAGTCCTTGCACGGAAACTTTGCTGGTCTCTTGAATCTTAAGCGCTGCTTCACGAGCATTTGGATAAGCAAAACCACGACCAAGAACAACCGTTTCATTTTCACGGCTGCAAGCTTCGACAGCTTGGCTAACGAGAGAGGCGTTATTGACTAATTTTTCAGCTTCGGCAATTAGTGATTCGCCATTAATCGGCAGATTCGCCCAAGTTGCAACAAGTAAATAAGAGGTAAGCAGCTGGGCGGAATAGCTCTTAGTCGCAGCAACGGCTAGCTCGGCACCGGCTTGCAGATCTAAGTGATGATCGGCTGCTTTTGCCAATGGCGAATTAGCATCGTTAGTTAGTGAAATTAATTTTGCACCTGCGCTCTTAGCGGACTTTGCAAATGCCACAAGATCAGGTGATTGACCACTCTGGCTAAGCGCAACAACCAAGACGCCTTCATAGTGCAACTTGGCATCATAAATTGTTACCGAAGATGGCGAAGTTAATCCGCACGGCAGACCAAGCTTGGTTTCGACCAAATACTTCAAGAAGTGCGCCGCGTTATCTGAAGTACCGCGAGCCAAAATCAAAATCGATGCAATCTTGTTTTCGGTCAAGATATCTTTGATTGGCTCAAGGGCGTCAAGATTGCTCAAGATCCGGCGGAATACTTTAGGAGTCTCTGCGATCTCCGAGGCCATGACTGCGCCCAGGCTTTGATTGGCGAGTGATTCATTGGCCATATTCATAGCCCTATCTTCCCACAGTCTTTAGTGAGCTTCCATTACCTCTTTTAAGCGCACCAGAGTCTTGGCAACGACCATTTGAGTCCAAGGATAAGCCTTACGAAACTTCAACCAACTCTGTGAAATTGACTTGCGGCCATCAAAAGTTTCAGTGACTTCGCATTGATTTGGGCTGATTTCACGAATTTCATAGCGCCAGCGCCAACGACCCAAATGGCGCCAAGCAATCAACTTATTCTCTTCAAACTCAACTACGGTATTTGTAATTCGGTAATCGATTCCCAGATGCATGGCCATGCCGAATTTCGAACCAAGTGACAGGCGTTCTGGCCCACTAATTCTATTTTGAATAGTGCCTGATCCATCGATCTCTTTATGGCGAACCGGATTGGCTAACAAGTCAAAGATTTTTGCAGCTGGAGCATCAATGACAATACGAGCTGCCTTTACTCTAGGGTCGCTAGTCTCAAGAATCTCAGCTCGAACTTTCTCGCCTTCGGCCATCATTATCTTTGCCTCTCTAATAGCATCACCTAATGCTAATCCTCTTGCCTCCCAGTGAGAAGAAGAAATCGGCAACGAACTCAGAAAGATTCGATTTAAGTTCACTGGTGTTTGCCGCTGAGTTATCTGAAATTCGAAACCAAACCATTGCTAACCAAGACTCTTCGCAAACTTCTCCTGCCATTGAAATCTACGATGGGGTTCTTTATCAAGGCTTAAACTGGAAAACTCTTTCAGCTGCAGAACAACAACGCGCCAACTCTCAAGTGCTAATTGTCTCGGCAGTATTTGGCTTAGTTAAGCCACTGGATCAAATCTTCAGCTACAAAGAAAAGATTGATAACAAGTTATGGCGTGATGCGATTGCCCAAGTTGCATTGAAGTTTTCCGATCAATTAATCATTGACTGCCGCTCTTCAACATATAAAGGCATCTGGCCAATAAATCCAGCAAAGACTATTGAGGTCAGAGTTTTTCAAGTTCTCGAAGGTGAACGAAAAGTAATCACGCATATGTCTAAGAAGTATCGGGGCGAGCTAACTCGGCACCTTTTGCAACAGGCAGTCGAGCCCCAAACCCCTGCCGAACTTCAACATATTGCTGCGCAGTTGTTTGAGTGCGAGCTCCACCCGCCTGCCGATGCTGAGCCATGGGCGCTGGATCTGCTGATTTCTTAAGGGCAAAGTGGCCGAGATACAATCGCTTCATGGATTTGCACAAGGTCATTTTGTATTACGGCTTCACGCCGATATCTGACCCTGCCGCCGTTAAGTTGTGGCAACGCACCCTTTGCGAATCACTTGGCTTAACCGGTCGAATCATTATTTCTAAGCACGGCATCAACGGCACTTTAGGTGGCGAGATCGAAGCGCTTCGCACCTATGTTAAGAAGACCAAGAAGTATGACGGATTTCGTAAAGTAGATTTCAAATGGTCAGCTGGCGATGGCACCGAATTTCCTAAGTTATCGGTCAAAGTTCGCAAAGAGCTTGTGGCATTTGGTCACCCTGATGAAATTAAAGTTGATGAAAATGGCGTAGTTGGCGGCGGAATTCACTTACGCCCAGAACAAGTAAATGAGCTAGTGGCAGAACGCGGCGATGAAGTTGTTTTCTTTGATGGCCGAAATGCTTTCGAAGCCAAGATTGGTAAGTTCAGAAATGCCATCGTTCCTGATGTTGAAACTTCGCGCGACTTTGTGGCCGAAATTGAAAGTGGCAAATACGATCATTTGAAAGATAAGCCAATTGTTACTTACTGCACAGGCGGCATCCGCTGCGAAGTTTTATCTGCGGTGATGAAGACTCGCGGCTTCGAAGAGGTTTACCAAGTTAAGGGCGGCATTGTTCGCTACGGAAATAAATACGGCGATGACGGTCTCTGGGATGGCTCGCTCTATGTATTTGATGATCGTATGGCGATGGATTTCTCATCGAAAGCTAAAACTATTGGTGAATGCGAATCTTGCTCTGCGCCAACAAAGATCTTTGTGAATTGTTCAAATATTGCCTGCCATAAGCTGGTTTTACTCTGCGACGCCTGTGCCGCTAAAGATCGCTCAAATGGCTGCGAACATGACTTATCGAAAAAGCGCGATTCATCTTTAATCGGCTAAAGCAATAACTTGGCTAATTAATGACCGAGTTCAAAACTGAAATAATTAAGCAGTTAAAGCGCGAACTACCCAAATTGGGCGATCATAAGAAAGCAATTGGCGCTCAGGCTTACATGAAAGATATTGCCCCGTTTTTGGGAGTGATGGCGCCAGAGCGCCGCATGCTTGTGAAATCGATACTTACTAATTTACCTAAACCAAATTCTGACGAGTTAGCTGAAACTGCTCGAGCGCTTTGGAAATTAGAAGAGCGTGAATATCAATATGCCTCCAACGATATTCTCGATAAATACCACATGCAGCTTAATAGGAAATTCTTAGCGGATCATTGCGAGTATTTGATTAAGACCAAATCATGGTGGGACACCGTCGATGGCTTAGGCAGCGCAGTTGTTTCGCCACTGACCATGAAATACCCGGCTGAGCCACTGATGCGCAAGTGGAGTAAGAGTTCAGATATTTGGCTGGTTCGCGCTTCAATCCAACATCAGCGTGGACGCAAATATGAAACAGATATCGATCTACTCTTTGAACTTTGCGCGCCTCATGTGGCGGCTAAAGAGTTCTTCATCGCCAAAGCAATTGGTTGGGCACTTAGAGATTTGTCACGAATAGATAATCGCGAAGTAATTAGATTTTTAGCAGAACACCCAGATCTGAACTCAGTTGCAGTTCGAGAAGCAAAGAAACTTACTAAATAGCCGCGTCGCGAATCATGCGGATATAAAACTTATTGGCAACCCTAGTACTTAGTTTTGGCTCACCCATTGCCACAAAAGCTAACTTTTCATACGCAGCAATAGCTGGATAGTTATCTTCCCAAACACCTAACCCTTGACGCTGCCAGCCCTTCTCGTGTGCGTGATCATCAACAAATTTGATCATCGCTTTTAAGAGTCCAACCCCGCGATATTCCGGAGAACTCCAGCACCCACCAACCCAAGCAGTTGCGCCGAAATCACCTTTTAGATTCTCAACTGTCATGATTGCACTATCAACGCCATCAACTGAAGCAACTATGTAGTTGAGCTTCTCAAAGTTAGCTCGCCACTCAGATTCGCTTTGAGCGCTTTCAGTTTCTAAATTTCCACCAAAAGCATGAGCACTACCAATTAATGAAGAGAGTCGAAGATGCTTAGCTCTCTGCCATTGATCAGCAGTTAAGAGTTCTACCGCAATCTGCTTCATGAATTAAGCATAAACCCTTACCTAAAGCCCAAGTGGACTCATTGGGTGATGGGCTACTCGACTAAAACGCTAATTAACCAGTTGGTGATTTTGAAACAGCTGGACTCTTGCTTGGCTTAACCGGTTTAACTGGTTTTGTTATCTTCTCTGGTTTTGCTGGTGGAGTTGGTGCAGGTGCTGGAATTGGTTTTACAGGTTTGATGCCTGGTTTAACTATCGCCTCAAGAGCTGCATTGCGCGCCGCAATTGCTAAATCGAGTTCTACTTTTGCAGCGGCGTTAGCAGCTTTCTTTTCTTTTGCTGTGGCTGCAGCAGTTACTGCTGCGACTGTGCGTGCCTTAATTGCATCGGCATCAGTTTTGAATTTAGAAGCAATATCTTTACGGGCTTGTTCTGCAATCTTGACAGCTGTGTTCCAATTCTGCATAGCTAATTTAAAGTTCTCTTGTTCGACTTTAACCGCATCGCTCCAAGTAGTCAGTGCAGTTTTATACTGCGCAAGCGCCAATTGGTAATCACTTTGCGCGTCAGCCCCTGCTGAGTTAAAAGATGCAAAAAGCGCAGTCGCTACTAGTGCACTTACTACGAGGCGCTTTCTCATCTTCTACCTTTCAATAGCCCGTCCCTGGGATGACATAAGGATGCGGGATAACTTTGTGAAATCCTTGTGAATCTTAATGTTTTGCAAATGAAATGGTCTAACCAGCCTGCCTTCTATACCCAATTTACGCCCTACGAACTAGCCTTATCGACATGTCCCAGCAGCCAAAAGTATTGGTAATCGATGACGAACCTGGTGTTCGAGAGCTCATTAGCGAATCCCTGCGGATTTCTGAGATCACAGCTGTGCAGGCGGCCGATGGACTTGAGGCGCTCTCGCTGCTTCGTCGGGAAAGATTTGATCTCTTAATTCTTGATATCAATATGCCAAAACTAGACGGCCTGGCCTTGCTAGAGAAATTGCGCACTGAGGGAATGTCGGTTCCGGTTCTCATGCTTAGCGCTCGCGCTGATAAGACCGACATTAATCAGGGACTTCGAGTTGGTGCTGATGATTACTTAACTAAACCATTTAGCATCGAAGAACTGGTGTTACGAGTCAAAGCAATCATGCGCCGCAGCAAAGGTGAAGTTGCTGAGGTTAAAGTTCTTAACTGTGGTCCAATTTCTATGGATTTTTCCAAGTATTCAGTTAAGTTCAATGATCAACTAATTGATCTATCCCCCACTGAGTTTAAACTTTTAGAGCAATTGATTCTAAATCGTGGAAATGTAGTCACCAAGGAAACTCTGCTCTCAGAAGTGTGGGAGATAGATTTCAAAAGTAGCTCGACTGTAGTAGATACCTATATTTCCTACTTGCGCAAGAAACTCCATATTGATGGATTTGAGGGAATCAAAACAGTTCGTGGTATCGGTTTTCAGATTGTCGCTGATTAATGAAGTTGCAGACCCGACTTACCGCACTTGTTTCAGCAATAATTATTTTCATCTCAGCTGCAATCGGACTCTTTGCAATCAGTATCACCGAGAATAACGAGGTCGGCCGAGTTGATTCAATACTTGCATCAGCTGTCAATCAATTAGCTGATACCCAGGATGATCCACTTTCATTGGCCCTATTTTTGGCAGATCAAAGTGACCTGAAATTTACCGTCTCATATATCTCAGCTGCCCGTGAATTGACTTCGCTTAATCAAAGCTCAGGCGATTTACTAGTTGCCCCAATTAATCAAGACTTATTGGCATCGCTCTCAGAGGGTGTAACTCTTGACGTCGATGGCGTTAGCCGCATTAGGGCAATTGAACTGCCAGATGACGAATTCTTAGTTCTCTCAGTTTCTCTTGCTGAGATCATGGCTGCAAAGAGTCAGAATATTCGTTACTTATTCCTCTTCACCCTCGCAATGGTGCTGCTAGGAATCGCGGTTTCAAACTTTCTCTTCCGTCGAGATAACGAATTAAATGATGTAGTTAACTCGCTCCAGAAAAATCAAGAGAACATGCGTGAGTTTCTTGGAGATGCCTCGCATGAACTACGCACCCCATTAACTGTGATTAAAGGGTACGTCGAGCTACTCAGTAAGAGTCAAACAACAGATGCCACCAAAAGCGCTGAATACTACGAGCGGGTTAGGCATGAAATCGAACGAATGCAGTCTTTAATTAATGATCTGCTTTTGATTGCCGAACTTGAAGATCAGACCCCGGTAGCACCTGAAATCATTAATTTCTCTCGCGAAGTTGCGCACTTAAGTAGTGATCTAAAAACTTTGCAATCAATGCGCCCGATCGAGACAAGAATTGAGCCAGGAATACTGGTTAATATCTCGCACAATTACGCGCAGCAGATGCTGGCCAACATATTTGCCAACCTTCGTCGGCACACTCCTGAGGATTCGCAAGTTCTAATTGTGCTAACTACAGCAGGCAACAAGGCCGTATTGACTATCGCTGATGCAGGTCCAGGTATGCCCGAAGAAGTTTACAAATCTGGGATCCAATATTTTCAGAGATTTGATCGCTCACGATCACGCGAATCAGGTGGTAGTGGTTTAGGCATGACAATTATGAAACGAATAATTGAAAATGTGGGCGGTTCAATTCAGCTTAGCAAGAGCCAATTTGGCGGCCTTGAGATTGAAATTACCTTACCAATTAGTCGTGACTAAGCTGGCTACTTAAGTAATTAACTTATTACCCCTGTTGCTAGCAATACCAATAAGAGTGAACCAAGCCCAATTCGATAAATGATAAATGGCGCGAAACTCTTGGTAGAAACAAACTTAAGTAACCAGGCGATAACTGCGTAGCCGATGACAAATGCGATTCCGGTTGCCAGTAAAGTTTCAGATAACGTGAATGTGCCGGTATCACCACCTTGATCAATTGCGCCTTTGAGTTCATAAAAACCACTACCAAATACCGCTGGCAGAGCTAGCAAGAACGAATAGCGAAGCGCAGCCGTGCGGCTATAAC
>Ga0247844_1003915_pt1 | contig 20909 bp, 14 predicted proteins | sample LaCtaG_FD_192421 | JGI IMG/M metagenome (GOLD analysis project Ga0247844, IMG submission 192421) | Freshwater microbial communities from meromictic Lake La Cruz, Castile-La Mancha, Spain - LaCruzMarch201714.5m_1 | ecosystem: Environmental > Aquatic > Freshwater > Lake | place: Spain: Castile-La... | reverse complement strand
AGGCACTAGCCTGCCTCGGAAGTATCCCCATGAATGCGTGGCTCACCTTGCTTTGGGATTTTCTTAGCTTCCTGCTTTGATGACTAACACCCAGTCGCTTTTGTTGAGGGCTTGGGGCGGCGTTAACGCGACGTTCGGACCTGATGGGACTGTAAAGGGGCGTCCAGTTTTGCCTGTTCGAGGATCGAACCAACGGCCGGTAAGGGGGTCTGGGCCCATGCGGCGCGTGTCGACATTGAACGCGGCATTCTTTGGGGTGTAAACCATCGCCCATTTGCCGTTGCTGTCCCGCAACGCAGTGAGGTGTTCGTTCGGTGCTTCCGGGTTTGGGGAAACGATCAGGGAAGGATCTGGAACCCGGGTAGCCGGGGTGTACGATTCGATCAGACGACGAAGATAGCCCATCTGTTGAGCCCCGGGCAGTTTCAGCGCCTCGCGCCATTCGATGCCAACTGTCCAATGTGCCTTCCCGGCACCTTTGGTGTGGAATTCGTAGATTTCGCAGGCACCGTAGGTGTGGCCAGCGGCACCAGAGAATACGCTTTGATACGCCTGGCGACGGACATCGTAGTCGTTGATGATCCGAACCCCCGGGCCGTACGGAACCAAGGCGTTAGTGATGTTTTCGTAGGCGGCCTCGCCATCCAGCACCGGTTTTACGGGCGTTTTTGAGTAATCACCGACGGTGAGCCGGTATGCCGGAAGGTCCGCGTTATGGCCCGATTGCAGCATGTTGAAGTCTAGCCAAGGCTCCGTGTGGAAGAACCGCGACGACGTTTGTCCGCCAGCGGGATGATGGGTCATGAGCTGATCGGATCGCCCGGAACTGCGCTCTAGCTGAAGAGCGAAGGCGCGGATCACGTCCGCCCATCCGTTCGGCCACCGGTCGGCACCTAGCAGCCAGAACAAGTTCCTCTTGCCGAACCGAGCGCCTAGATAGCGAGCGTACGCTTCGTGCTTACCGACTTCTTCGGGACCAGGCTCGGGGAGTCCGGCGAGCCAGAACGGAACGACCGCCGCATGGAAACCCCGACGCTCAATCCGGTCGATGACCCTCTCGATATGGTCGAAATAGCGTGGGTTTGGCCGCGCCATGTCGTCATCCAGATATGGCTTTTCCCCCGCAAGGTTGCCATTTCGCCGGGCGTCCCACGGCACCAGGATGAGCTGAATGACGTTAAAGCCCTTGCGCTTTCGATCGGCGAGGTACTCATCGATCTCCTTCATGGTGAGCCGGGTGGTCATCGTCCACCCAGTGTCTCCAAGCCAGAAGAACGGCTTACCGTCTGCCTTAACAAAGTTCCGCCCGTCCGGGCTGATACGAATCGGCGCTAGTTGGGCCGAGGAGGCCGAGGCCAGGACGATAAGCGCGATGATGGATGCTATTTTCATTTGATTCGACTCCGCACAACTTTGCCGTCTTTCCAGGTGATTTCGACGGTTTTGCCGCCCCGGGCACGTAGCCCTCGAACGGATCCGCTTTCGGCCCACGCCTTCGGTAAGGCGGGCAAGAGCTGAACTGCACCGGTGTGGCTCTGCAGGAGCATTTCAGCGATGCCCGCAGTCACTCCGAAGTTCCCATCGATCTGAAATGGCGGACAAGCACAAAAGAGGTTTGGATAGAGCCCTGGGCGGTGCGGCACCTCGGGGTCATTTACTCGCGTTGGCACCATGAAGTTCATCAGTAGGCGGTGAGCGCGGTCTCCGTCATGGAGTCGAGCCCAGAAGTTGACCTTCCAGGCAAGAGACCAGCCGGTACCATCGTCGCCACGGCGCTCTAGGGTCTTGCGGGCAGCGGTTGCCAACTCGGGCGTGCCTTGCGGGGTGATCTGATTTGACGGGTGCAGGCCGTAGAGGTGCGATACATGGCGGTGTTGTGGTTCGACCTCTTCGTATGGTTCGAGCCACTCCTGCAGACGGCCGTCGGGGCCGATCTGGTGCGGGGCAAGTCGTGCACGGGCGGTGCTGAGTTTGGCGCAGAAGTCCGCATCGACGCCCAGGATCTTTGCCGCGGCAATTGTGTTGGCAAAGACCTCGCGCGCAATCTGCATGTCGTGGGTTGGCCCCATCGCGGTCGCCAATGGCGCCGAACCGGGGAGCCGGTACAGGTTTTCTGGAGAATTGGACGGTGCGGATACGAGCCAGCCACGTTTGGGCTCTTCGATGAGGATGTCGTACAGGAATTGCGCTCCGCCTTTGAGAACCGGGTACACCCGGCGAAGTTCCTCGACGTCGCCGCTGAAAGAGTAGCGCTCCCACAGATGCTGGCAAAGCCATGCCGCGCTAGTACAAGTCGATCCCCACTCTGCACTTTCACCTGGTGAGGTGAACCGCCATGGGTTGGTAATGACATGCGACACCCACCCAGAGGAGTTGTAATAGGCCTTCGCCGTCTTCCGTCCGTTCTCCGACAGTCTTTCGATGAATCGCAGTAGCGGGGCTGTGCAGTCGCCGAGACCGGTCGTTTCCGCGGGCCAATAGTTCATTTGCAGGTTGATGTCGATGTGGAAGTCGCCATTCCACGGGGTGTGGAGTTCCTCCGCCCAGAGCCCCTGCAGGTTGGCTGGCAACGGGCTATCTGGGCGAGAGCTCCCGATAAGGAGGTAGCGCCCGTAGTGAAAAGCGAGTGCGGAGAGGGAGGGGTCATTCTCCCCCTTGGCTACCGCCAGCAAGCGTTCTGGCGTGGTGCGGCGGGCAGACGGCCCTGGAGGAAGAGTCAGCTCGCAGCGGCGGTAGAACCGCTGATGGTCTCGAACATGAGCTTTGCGAATTGTGGGATACGAAATCTTGCTGGCTCGATCCAAGCGTGCCGAAGCCAGCGCGGCGAAGTTTGGATCAAACATTGATGTTCCGCCGGAGAAAACGAGGGTGACCGAGTCTGCCCCGGAAACTCGCAAACGCCCATTTTCCACCGTAGTCTTTCCCCCCGATGTGATGGCCCTCAGCCTTCCTTCGTAGCGCACTCCAGTAACGTCAGCCACTCCGCTATTCAGGGCACCACGGATCACGAGATCCGTTCCCTCCGCTGCCACGGCCGCTCGCTCAGCTCTTTTGAGGGCGGCCGAAAAGCTGATCGATCCCCTGCGATCCGACGTAATGCGGTAGAAGACGGCTTGGCCGGGGGCAGAGACGAAGCTCTCGCGGCGAAAGCGAACTCCCGCCTGCTGGTACTCCACCGTTGTGACCGCCCTGTCTAGGTCGAGCGTGCGGCGGTAATTTTGAAAGGTGGCTGGCCCAAAGTCCAGCCAGAGGTCGGCGAACACCTGGTAGCAGCCGAAGGGAAGATCCTTTCCATTGGCGAAACCCGAGCCGGGTCCATCACAAACAAACTCCTTCTGGAGCAGCGTCTGCGCCTTTGCATTCTCGCCCGCGAGCAGAAGCCGCCGAATCTCCGGAAGCGCTTTGTACGCTTCGGGGCGATCAGCCGGCTGTTCCGAGCCGGACCACATCGTGGACTCATTCAGAACGATCCGCTCAAGTCCGACCCCTCCAAAAACCATGGCACCCAGTCTCCCATTACCGATGGGACTGCTCTCCGTGAAATGTGTCGCCGGCGCGGCAAAGGCGATCGTATGCGAAGGGTCGAGGGCAAGAGGCAGAAACAGCATCGTCGTTCCGTTCGGCGGCTACCAGCAGTGAATTCACGGAAAATTCGTCAACCCCTATTGGCACCAAACCAAAGGCATTGTATACTAATCAAGCGTTTGAGCAAAGTGCTCAAACAGTTGATCGTAGGATTTTCATGGTGCAGCAGTCAGAGCGAGAACGGACAACGTTGAGCGAACGTACAACGTTGAGCCAAGTGGCGACGCTTGCTGGGGTGTCGGCCTCGACGGTTTCCCTTGTCCTGGCCGGTAAGGCTGACCACCGTCGCATTCGTGAAGAAACTTGCCAACGCGTTCGAATTGCCGCGGCAGAGTTGAACTATGCGCCGAATCTGCTTACGCGATCTCTTCGGCGTGGTCGCACTCACATTCTGTCGTTCTTTAGCGGTTTCGGTCATCGAGACCGAGGTGACCAGTACATGGATCGCATGTCGTCCGCCATTGAGCTCGCAGGTGGTGAGCATGGTTACGATGTCCTTGTTCACTGCAACTTCAAGCGGTCACCTCGAGAAATCTATGAGTTTCTTAATGGCGGGCTTGCCGATGGCCTGATTCTCTTTGCACCACGTGAGAATGATCCGCTACTCCCCTTCATTCGGACCTGCCCGCTGCCAGTCGTCATCATTAACGGAAAAGATCCTCTAGGGCAGTACCCATCCGTTCGAGATGATGTGGAGCAGGGGATGCGTCTGGTGGCTTCGGCGCTTATCGAGCATGGTCACCGCCGAATTCTGGCAGTGACCGGCCGCGGCGACGATGTACGCGACGCCGAGGTTCGTCTTCGGCTCCTCGCCGCGCATCTTCACGACGCCGGGATCGCGTTTGGAGCCGACGACGTAGTTTTCGACTCCGAAAATGCGCGGGAAGTCCTCGTCAGATGTCTCGCCCAAGAGTCTCCCCCGACCGCGATCTTTGCCTGGCATGATCGCGCCGCATATCGGTACCTGGAAGCGTGTGAAGAGCTGGGGCTTCAGGTCCCTGAGGAACTCTCCATCATCGGCTACGACGGGATCCGCTGGTCGTCGGGGACCCGGCATCAGGCCGCAACGGTGGTGGTGGGCTTCGACGCTTCCGCCTCGGCTGCCGTCCGGCGCCTCGACGAATCAATTTCCAATACTGTGCAACCTCCGCTAGAGGAGGTGCTCGCCGTCTCGCTCGATCTAGGGACCACCCTTGGTTTAGCGCCTTGCTTGCAACGGAGCAATATATGAAACACATCAGTCAATCTCGTCATGGATTCACGCTTATTGAGCTACTCGTAGTCATCGCGATCATCGCGATCTTGGCCGCCATTCTTTTCCCCGTCTTTGCCCAAGCTAAGCGAGCGGCAAAGTCGACGGTAACGTTGAGCGGTCTGAAGCAGATCGGAACAAGCGCCAAGCTCTACTCGAGCGACTTCGACGATCAGACGATCCTAGTCCAGTGGGACTGGGTAAGTCCTCAGCAGGACGGCTATCCCTGGCACGGGTGGCCCTACCTTGTGCTGCCGTACATGAAGAACCAGCAGGTTTTCTACGACGCGTCGCGACAGGTGCCGGAGTTCGATCCGAGCTCGATCTACACGCCGCCGGCCGGCTGGCAGGTTTGGTCGTGGAACGTCAATCTCGCCATCAACAACTACGGCTATGGCTCACTCCATAACTCGTGGACTGGTGGAGGATTCAAGCGATCCGAGACTAGCCTTCAAGACCCATCATCGCGGGCGGCCTTCATCGTCAAAGGTCCCGTCATGGGCACTACCAATGCGACTGGCGTTGACCGCGGCCACTTCATCGAGGGCGTGACGGCACCGTGTCCGAACTACTCGAACTACCGGGACCGTAGTCCATGGGCGCAGTGGTACAACACGGCATACCATGCTGCCATGGACTTCCATGCGGGCGGGATTATCGTCTCGTACGCCGACAGCAGCGCTAAGCGGATGCCAGCGCAGCGCGTAACGATCGACAGCGCAGGGAACTACTCGGCATGCGAGAGCACGAACATCCGAGCCTTTGCGACGAATAGCGCTCTCGTTCCGACAACGAAGCAGCTCGACGTCCACCGGTTCTGGGGTCGCTACTGGGATATGTCGTTCTAATGGCTGATCCCTCCGGCCGACTCCGGCTGGTTGGGATCGTCTTGGTGCTCATCGCTGCCGTCGCCGTACTCCTGTTCCAATTCCAAGCGAACAATGTTCCGGCGAACGGCGGCGGAATAAGCACCAGTGATCCCCAAGTGCGAGAGGAGCTTCGCAAGCACTACGAAGATATGTCACAAGGCGGGCGTGGTCCGGCTGGGGCGCCGCCTACGGGAGTTGGCGCGACCGGGCCGGGGCCTCGCTAACGCTGTTGCGAGAGCGTGCCCTTCCGCTAGAAGGGCACCCGAAACCATGAATGAACGTTTTTTGATCTTGGCTGCCATCCTCGTGACTGGCACCTATGCGCTCGTAGGTAGTGAGCGCGCGGCGAGCCGTCAGGTAGGTAGTAACCGCATTGTTGTCACTTACTGGGAAAAGTGGACAGGAGAAGAGATGCGGGCGATGAAGGATGTCGTCAGCTCGTTTAATGCGTCACAAGATCGAATTGAGGTGCGCTACCTCAGCATCTCGGGCGTCGCTGAGAAGACATTACTAGCAACCTCTGGAGGTAACCCGCCCGATGTTGCCGGACTTTGGGCGGACCAGGTTGTGCAGTTTGCCGACGCTGGTGCGCTGGAGGATCTAACCGATCTCGCTCGAGCCGCCGGAATCTCAGAGGCAGACTATATCCCAGCCTACTGGGAAACGATGAACTACAAAGGGCGACTCTATGCCCTGGCCACCTCGCCTGGATCTGCCGCGATCTACGTAAATCGCGATCTTGTGGGTCCGAAGTATGACACCCCAGAGGAATTTCCTAAGACCATCACAGAGTTCGACGAATTTGTTCGTGAGGTCAGCATCCGTGACCGACAGGGCAGCTTGTCTACCGTCGCCTTTCTCCCACGCGATGGCTGGGGGCTATGGGCTATGCCGTACCTGTTTGGTGGCTCCTTCACCGAAGGGGACCGGATCAACGTCAACGGTCCAGATGACTTGCGGGCATGGAAGTGGGTGAACTCCTTTGCGAAGCGTTTTGGAACACGCGAAACCCAGTCGTTCCGAAGCGGTTTTGGGAACTACTCCTCCCCTCAGAATCCATTTCTCTCCGGAAAGCTGGCAACGTATGCCGATGGTCCCTGGTTTGCCAATTTCATCCGCCTCTACAATCCGAAGGTGAACTGGTTTGCAGTTCCTTTCCCGTATCCAGACGGCCGACCTGATCTTGCTGGCTATACAATGCTAAATCTGAATACGCTGATGATTCCCAAAGGATCGAAGCACAAGCGTGAGGCGTTTGAATTCATCCGGTACGTGCAGCAGCAACAAATAATGGAGCGAATCTGTATTGGACAGTACTGCAACACGCCGCTGCGGAAGGTCTCACGCGAGTTCCTTGAGAAGCATCCCAATAAGTACATCGCACTTTTTGATCGCCTGGCAAGGGGCGAACGTGCGGTCCGCCCGCTGCAGATGGGTGTAGCCGCCCAAGTTGGGCGTGAGGTCGGGAACGCGGTAGACGAGATCGACCTAGGGCAGAAGACCCCAGAGGTTGCGCTTAACGACGCCCAGCGACGGCTCGAAGAGCTTTGGCAGAGCTACCAGCGGCAGGTCCTCGGACGATGAACGTACATCGAAACCAACGAGTCGGCATCCTTTTCGCACTGCCTTGGATCATCGGTTTTCTGATCTTCCTCGCTTTTCCTTTGGTCTCCTCGCTCTACTACAGTTTCACGAGCTTCTCTGTGCTGCGACCGCCAATCTGGATCGGATTGGAAAACTACCGCGAGTTGCTGACTGACACGGTTTTCCGGACGTCGCTGGCAAACACGTTGGTGTTTACGGCAGCGTCGGTCCCGCTTGCAACGACTGTCGCGATCATCCTCGCGCTGTTGCTGAACACCAAGGTGAAGGGAATGGCGTTTTACCGAACGATCTTCTACATTCCCTCGCTCGTTCCGATGGTTGCGCTCGGCGTACTCTGGCTGTGGGTGTTCAACGGTCAGTACGGACTCCTCAACCAGGGATTGGGGAAGCTTGGGTTGCCGGAGCCAGCATGGCTAAGTGATCCTGCGTGGTCAAAGTGGACGCTTGTCATCATATCCATATGGGGCACGGGCAACGCAATGGTGATCTACCTTGCTGGCTTACAGGATGTGCCGCAGTCGCTTTACGAGGCCGCCGAACTCGATGGTGCAAAGACGCTTAGTAAGACGCGACATGTGACCATTCCCATGATCTCGCCCGTAATCCTCTTTAATGTCGTGATGAGCATTATCGGGTCGCTGCAAACGTTTGCGCTCCCGTACGTGATGTTTCCAGGAGGCGCACCGGCGCGATCAACCTACTTCTTTTCCATGTACCTCTACGATAATGCCTTTCTTTACCAGCGAATGGGATACGCCAGCGCCATGGGCTGGGTCATGTTTGCGATCACTCTGGCGCTGACCATGCTTGCACTAAAGGCCAGTTCACGCCACGTGCACTATGAGGGAGGCTAGCAATGACGGCTGACCCAAACGTCTCCCGCCCTGAGGTTCCGGTTCGCGCCGGGCGTTCGAATCGAGCACGTCGCAGTCGCCAGTTCCGAATCCTGGCAACACACGCGACATTGATGGCCCTCTCGCTCCTCTTTCTGATGCCGCTTCTCTGGATGATGTCAACGGCACTGAAGCCCACCGACCAGACAATGGCAGACCCACCGGTGTGGATTCCCAATCCGGTTCAGTGGGGCAATTTTAGTGAAGCTTTTAGCTATAACGCCAAAGATCTTGGGTACACTCCATTTTTGGTCTATGGACAAAACACTTTGTTTGTCACTATCCTGGCTGTGATTGGTGCAGTGACATCGAACGCCCTAGTTGCCTACTCCTTTGCCAGGATTGAGTGGCGGGGACGTGACCTTCTTTTTGCTCTGACGTTGGCGACGATGATGGTGCCAGGCCCAGTTCTGATGGTTCCGCTCTATGCGCTATTTAAGGAGTTCGGCTGGATTGGGACGTTTAGGCCACTTTGGATACCGGCTTTCTTCGGTAGCGCGTTCAACATTTTCCTGCTTCGCCAGTTTCTTCGAACAATTCCTATGGAACTCACTGAGGCCGCGAAAATTGACGGCGCGTCTGAGTGGACAACCTTTTCGGCGGTCATCTTGCCGCTCGCGCGCCCTGCTCTCTCGGTGGTGGCCCTCTTCACGTTTATGTGGGCATGGAACGACTTTATGGGGCCGCTACTCTACCTCACAGATCAACGTACCTTTACTCTTTCCATGGGGCTGCAATTCTTCCAAAGCCAGCATACGGGGACGCCTTGGAACCTCTTGATGGCGGCGTCCTTGATCGTGATTCTGCCTGTGCTTGTCGTCTTCTTCTTTGCTCAGCGGGTGTTTATCGAAGGCATTGCTACAACCGGTCTCAAGTAATTTATGTCTAACTCCGTCTCATCTGTAAAGTATCTTCACGCCAAGCGTGACGTAGTATCGGGTCTTCAGGCTTGGGTAGAACCGGTCGTGATTCCGACCTATCCGGCCGGCCCGCCCGACCCGAATCCGATGTTCTTGGAGAAACGCGTGTACCAGGGCAGCAGTGGGCGAGTTTATCCGCTCCCGGTTGTGGATTCGGTCGCGACTTCTAAGGAAGACCGGGTGTATGAGGCATTGCACCTCGAGAACGAAAGCCTGTACGTGATGCTGCTGCCAGAAATCGGTGGGCGCATTCACATCGGATATGACAAAACGGCTAAGTACGACTTCTTTTACCGCCAGAATGTGATCAAACCCGCACTCGTTGGGCTTGCTGGCCCGTGGATCTCGGGCGGCGTTGAATTTAACTGGCCCCAGCACCATCGCCCCAGCACCTTCATGCCGTGCTCGTGGTCTCGGGAGGAGCATTCCGACGGCGGCTGCACGTTCTGGATGAGCGAGCATGAGCCGATGAACCGGATGAGAGGGATGCATGGAGTCTGCATTCGGCCCGATTCGACACTAATAGAACTTAAGGCGCGTGTCTACAACAGGACGCCATTCACACAGACCTTCTTGTGGTGGGCAAATGTCGCAGCGCGTGTCCATGAGCAGTACCAGTCATTCTTCCCACCGGATGTTGCATTCGTAGCCGATCATGCGAAGCGCGCGGTGTCGGCATTTCCGGGATGCAGTGACCAGTATTACGGCGTGCCGTATGGAGTGCGTGCCAGATTGGGGCTTCCCATCGGAGAAGTACCGACCCAGTTTGTCCCTTCTTCGGACCTTGCGCCAAACCGGCTCGACTGGTATGTCAACATCCCAGTTCCGACTTCATACATGGTCGTCTCGACCGCCTACGAATTCTTCGGCGGGTACGACCATTCGGCGAACGCGGGATTCGTGCATGTCGCCGATCGTAACATCTCTCCCGGGAAGAAACAATGGACGTGGGGTAACCACGAGTTTGGGTACGCGTGGGATAGAAACCTGACCGATGACGGCGGCCCCTACGTTGAGCTTATGGCGGGGGTCTACACAGATAACCAGCCGGACTTTTCCTTCCTCGCTCCCTACGAAACGAAGACGTTTAGCCAGTTCTGGTATCCCATCCGGGATATCGGTCCCGCACACAACGCGACCCGCCACGCCGCAGTTTCCATCCATGGCTGCCGCGTTGGCGTCTGCCCTTCCGCTCGCTACCCCGAAAGCGTCGTAAGGATCGAGTTTGCGAATGGCGTACGGTCGCATCTGCTGGATCTAGCCCCAGAATCGCCGTTTTTGGCAACCTTCACCGAAGAACCTCTCGCCGTGACAGTGACGGACGGGTTCGGAGAAGAGCTGGTGGCATATGACCGCCGCACATTCGAGGCTCAGCCCGTGCCAGATTCCGCCACCGAGCCGCCTGCGCCCTCGGAAGTGCTCTCCACGGATGAGCTCTACCAGATTGGTGTTCACCTCGATCAGTACCGCCATGCAACTCGCAGTCCCGAACCGTACTGGGAAGAGGCGCTCAGCCGCGATCCGGGAGATGCCCGCTGCCACGTCGCTCTCGGCAGGCGTGACTTGGGGCGGGGACTGTTGCAGGCGGCGGAGGAACATTTCCGCTCGGCAATCGCTCGGCTAACCTCGCGGAACCCCAATCCCGCCGATGGAGAAGCCCATTACCTCCTCGGGGTGAGCCTTCGATTCCAAGCCCGGTATGCAGAAGCTCGCAATGCATTTGGCAAGGCGAGTTGGAACTATTCATGGCGTGGAGCAGCAAACCTTGAGTTAGCGAGACTTGCGATCCGGGCGAACCAGGTTCAGCGAGCCCAGACATACTTGCGGGAAGCGTCGCTCACACTCGGCGATGCAAGTTCCATCCGCTGTTTGGAAGCGATGCTCCACCGTCGTAATCAGGCACCTTCGCTCGCCCTTTCAGCCGCCCGAGCTGTTTTAGCCTATGATCCGCTGGATCATTGGGCGCTGTACGAGGCGGCTCAGTTGGACCCGACATATGACGAGCGGTGGCGCTCAGCGATGCGGCAAGACGTCCAGAACTTCCTCGATCTCGCGCTAGAGTTTGATGCATGCGGGCTTGACGATGAGTGCGCAACAGTACTTGCCCTTGCCCCCGGTGATCATCCGGTTGTTCGGATGTTGTGCGGCGGACGTGCGTCTGATGCTGAACCACTGACCGGCGTCTTCCCAAACCGGTTAGAAGAGATGCTTGTGCTGGAGCGTGCGCTTGTTGCTGATCCTTCGGATGGTGTTGCCTCCGCCCTGTTGGGCAACTTCTACTACGACCGACGGCGGTATGAAGATGCCATTACCCAATGGGAAGCTGCAGTGGAACTTCGTCCTGACGACGCCTTCTCCAGGCGTAATCTGGGCATTGCTTATCACAACATTCGGCATGATGCTGAAGCAGCCCGGGACGCCTATGCCTGTGCTATGGCATCTCGTCCGAACGATGGACGTTTAGTCTATGAGAGCGATCAACTCGCGAAGCGCACCGGGGTTGAGCCGGTGGTGCGCCTTGCCGTGCTCGAAGCTCGCGAAGATTTGGTTGAGCATCGAGACGACCTCACACTGGAGCTCTGCTCTCTGTACAATCAAACGAACCAACCCGCGAAGGCCTTAAGTCGGCTCGCCCAACGCACCTTCACGCCGTGGGAAGGTGGCGAAGGGGTTGCCCTCGGACAGTACACGCGAGCTCATTACCTCTCAGCGCGTGCCGCAAGCCCCGTCGCAGCCGTCGAGCACCTTCGGAAGGCGCTTGCGCCGCCTCAAAATCTCGGTGAAGCCCGTCACCTCCTCGCGAATGCGAGCGATCTTTGGGTTGCCCTGGGCGACGCTCTTAGGGAGACAAATGAACGCGAGGAGGCTGAGAATTGGTATCGCCGCGCCGCCGACTTTCGCGGCGACTTTCAGGAAATGTCGATTCGGACATTCTCGGAAATGACGTACTATCGCGCCCTCGCCCTCCAGCGATTGGCCCGCGACGCAGAAGCAGGTGACCTATTGCGCGGTTTGGAGGCGTACGCGGAGGACCTCGAAATGCGCCCAGCTAAAATTGACTACTTCGCTACGTCGTTGCCGACGATGTTACTGTTCGACGACGACCTGAACACCCGCCAGGTCACCACCGCTCGTTTCTTGCGCGCCCAAGCCGCGCTTGGACTGGGGCGTACCACCGAATCTGTTGCGCTACTTCATGACGTGCTAAAGCGAGATCCAAACCACTCAATGGCCCAAGATCTCAGATCTTCCCTTCTATAAGTTCTCTCACCCCAAGATTTCCGCCATGTCTACCGAAACTCTTTCCGCCGCCTCGTCTCAATCGCTCTCGCTCGCCGGAACTTGGCACTGCCGACTTGATCCAGAAGGAACCGGTCGGCAACACGCTTGGATGCATGGCTTCGACGGGGAGGCCATCGTCCTACCCGGATCGCTTGACACCAATGCCCTCGGCATCCCGAATCCAGATCAGGACTACCTTGGTGGCCTCTCCCGGCGGGTGAAGTATGTTGGAGCCGCCTGGTACACAACCGAAGTCGAGCTTCCTGAAGCCTGGCGCGGTACAAACCTTGAGCTATTTCTTGAGCGGGTGCATTGGTTCAGCGAGGTGTGGGTCGACGGAACGTGCGTCGGGCAAATGGACAGCCTGAGCGTCCCGCATCGCTTTGTTCTTCAGCCAACTACTTCCTCGCGAGTCCGCATCGTCGTTTGCGTTGACAATACGGTTCGCATACCGATCGGACGTATCGGCCATGGCATCACGGACTGGACCCAAACGAACTGGAACGGCATCATTGGCCGAATTGAGCTGCGCCCTCTACAAACCGATACACAAATAAGGGTGGTGCCTTCGAGCGAGGAACTTGTCGTCTCAGGCCACGTCGAACCGCATCAGAGTGTCCGCGTCAATGAATGGACCTATCAGGCGGATGGAGACGGCAAGTTCCACGGGGGAATTCCAAGAGGCGAAATCGTGGTATGGAGTGATTCAAGTCCGAACCTTCACCCGATTGAGATCGAAACGCCTACCAAGCAGGAGACGCTTGTTACCGGTTTTCGCACCATTGCTGCGGAAGGGGCTTGCTTGAAACTCAACGGGCAGCCGACTTTTCTGCGAGGCACTCTCGAATGCTGCGTATTTCCCAAGACCGGATTCCCGCCAATGGATGCGGAGAGTTGGCGCCAGGTGATGGGGAAAGTATGCGAGTACGGCCTAAACCATGTCCGGTTCCACTCTTGGTGTCCTCCAGAAGCCGCCTTCGTCGCGGCCGATGAACTGGGAGTACTTCTTCAGGTTGAATTGCCGCTGTGGACCGGAAACTGGCCGCTGTCGTCAGATGCCAACCTACTGGAGTTTTGTGGCCGAGAGGCAGAAGGCATCCTGCGCACCTACGGCCACCATCCATCGTTCGTGCTCTTCACTCTTGGCAATGAAATGGCGTTTTACGGGCCGGAGCCCGAGGTGGACGGCCTCCTTCAGAAGCTCAAGGTGTCGTATCCGCACATCCTAATGAATTTTTCAAGCCACGGGACGCACCTTAGCCCGGAATGTGACTTTTACGTTCAGGCTGACAATGCAAAATCTGGGGCGGAGAACCGCCCGCTACGCGGGAGCACCTGGTTTGGTGTTGGATCGCGTTTTGACCGCGAGAGTCCAACGACGACGACAACATGCGACGAAGGCACCGCAGCGTACGATCGCCCGGTTGTCTCTCACGAAGTTGGAGAGTGGGCGGTGTTTCCCAATGTGAACGCCGCCGATTCGTATGACGGCGTGCTTGAGGCACGGAACTTCCGTCGGATACAGCATGACCTGGCCGCGCGTGGCATGGCAGATCAAGCGGACGATTTCACCTTTGCCTCGGGACGACTCAGCGCGGCACTATACAAGGAAGAAATCGAAACTCTCTTGCGGACGCGCGACCTCGCAGGCTACCAACTTCTCGGGCTCAATGACTTCCCTGGACAGGGAACTGCCACGATCGGCATGCTGGACGCCTTCTGGCAGGACAAGGGTTTTGTGACCGGGGCAGAGTTCTCTGAGTTTTGTGCCCCGACCGTGCCACTCATGATTACATCGAAGCGGGTTTGGCGCAGCGATGAGAACCTTGAGGCCGATATCTGGATCTTCCACTCTGGCGAGGCGAAGACCGTCTCTGGCGAGTGGACTTTTGGTTCCCATTCTGGCCAGTTTCCGAATATTTCTCTCGTTGCGGGGGCTCAGAATCGGATCGGTACCATCTCGATTCCGTTGGGCACGATTGCCACGCCGGCAAAGGTGGGGTTGACCGTCACGCTTTCGGACGGCTCGCGGAACCACTGGGACCTCTGGATCTTTTCGGCGAAGACATCGGACGTTCCGCTACCAGACGTTGATGTGTTCGGATGGTTCCGCGAAGATGTGCGCGCGGCACTGAAAGCCGGGCGCAAAGTTTGGCTGCGCCTTCATCCAGATCGCGCTTGGGCAGGAATCCCAGGTCGCTTTGCTCCAGCATTCTGGTCTCCCATTCACTTCAAGGAACAGGTGGGAACAATGGGAACGCTGATCCAGGCGGATCATCCCCTCTTTGCCCAGTTTCCGACCGAGCGGTACTCCGAATGGCACTGGTGGGAAATCCTCACACGCTCAAAATCGCTTGTCCTGGATGCACTGCCTGCATCCTTTCGCCCCACCTTACAGGTGATTGACCGCTACGAACGCAACCACAAATTGGGAACGATGTTCGAAGCTCAAGTGGGACCAGGCCGAATATTCGTTAGCTTCATTGACTTCGATACACCCAACCGTCCCGCCGCCGCGCAACTGGAAGCGTCAATTCGGGCCTATCTCGCCTCCGAGCACTTCTCGACGATGCAATCGCTCGAGATTGCGGACCTTGACGCCATATTCGCTGACCAACCATGATCCCGCTTTTCGCCCTCCTCACTGCAACCGTTACCCCGCTCGACGCGCTTAACTTAGGGCGTTGGCATCAGAGTTTTTCTCGACCGATGCCGCGGCAGTCGATCCGCCAGGAGCCACTGGTCGTAAACGGTAAGCGCTATGAACACGGCGTGGGGAGCCATGCGCCATCGGTGGCACGGTACGAGCTTGCAGGTCGCGCCAAGCGCATCGTCGGCTCGGTTGGCGTGGCCGATTCGGGCTCCGGCACGGTTGGTTTCTCAGTTTGGGTCGATGGCCATCGCCGCTGGTCTTCGACCGTGCTCCGGCGCGGGCAAGCCGCCCAAGCATTCAACATCGACCTTACCGGAGCCCGCGAAATCACTCTGGTCACCGACGACGGACTCAACGGTAGCGGCGGCGATCATGCCTGCTGGCTCGACGTGCAAATCTCTCACAACGGGGCAGTTCCGGCCCCTCTCTCCGCCATGCGCCCCCTCCGCCCCCTCCTAAATCGGTCACGACAGACCATAGATAATTTTGCCGCGTCTGACTCTTGGACGGTTGAACCGTTGATTCGTTGGCCCGAGGCGCGGCGAAAGGAGATCGCGCGGTTGTTGTTTGACCGACAAACGGGCATCGGGCTCAGCGGGTGGCGGCACAACCTCGGAGGAGGCATTGACCACGAGAGCATCTCAGTTCCTCTTCGGACTGCGGACACGTACGATGCGGGGGAAGGAAAATTCGATTTCTCACGAAATCCGGGTCAACGCTGGATGCTAGAGGCCGCAAATCGGTACGGGGTGGAGCATCTAATCGCCTACGCGATCACCCCCACCCGGCGAATGACGCGGAACGGCTTTACTACCGGGACCGATGCCAATGGTAGTACCAACCTACGTAGTGGGGAAGAAGGCGCATACGCGCGCTACCTCGCTGGCGTTCTAGAGCATTTCATCAAAAAGGGGTATCCATTTACTCACCTTAGCCCTATTAATGAGCCCGATTATGAGTGGAACGCTGGAACGCAGGAAGGGAATCGGGCCAGTAATCCGGACCTCCTTCGCATCACGCTCGCCATTGCAGAAGAGCTTCGTCGCCGGAAACTCTCAGTCCGAATACTGACGCCTGAAGCCAGCGCTCCCCAGAAGGGATACGAGTTGAATGCGGGGATGGAAAAGAAGTACGGGGCTCCATACGGAGCCTACGCTTCTCTGTTCCATGATCAGCCAGAATGGCGGAGGACAGTTGATCCGGTCTTTGGCTACCACTCCTACTGGGCCGATGGCTTAGAAAACATGCATGCCGTCCGCGCTCGCCTCCGAAAGGAACTGGACCGAACACCGGAACTGAAGCCGTGGATGACCGAGTACTGCCAACTTAGCGGCCCACGGGGAGAAGGCGGTTGGGGCCGAGACTTGGGGATGACCCTTGCCCTAAATCTTGCGAGGTTGGTGCACCTTGACCTCACGGTCGTCGAGGCTTCGGCCTGGCAGTGGTGGCTCGGCGTGAGTGATGCAGACTTTAAGGACGGTCTTGTCTACGTAGATGACCTGGACAAGCCGGACGGTGAGGTGATTCCGTCTAAGGCCCTCTGGGCTTTTGGCAACTTTGCCCGCTTCGTTCGGCCAGGATTTAAGCGGATCGAACTTGAAGGTCCGTTTGCGGACGTCGCCGGGATCCTCCCGACCGGCTTTATTGACCCGAAGACCGGACGGGTAGTGCTCGTCTTGGTAAACACCGAGACGAGCCACGATGTGGTCGAGATTGACTTACCCGGAAGTTGGACGACGCAGGCCTATATCACCTCCGACCGCCCCGGACACAACTTGGCGCGCTATGCCGCGCCAAAGGCTCGCGGCCCTTTTCGCATTCCGTCACGCTCCGTCGTGACGATGATTTTCGATCCGAAACGATGATCACGATCTGCGCGATGACTCTCGCCATAATGTCATTTCCTCTCTCGAGCCTCGATCTTCGGTCCGCCGACCAAGGGTGGGGACTTTCTCAGGCAAACCTATCAGTTACTGGCAAGCCCATGCGGATAGGCGGGAAGACTTACTCGCAAGGCTGGGGGACTCATGCACCGTCCGAGTTGATTGTTGACCTTAAAGGGACGGCAACTCGATTTCGCACGGAGATCGGCGTTGACGCCGCAGCCGACGGACCGGGAAGCGTTCGGTTTCGGGTCATAGGCGACGGCCGCACCATTTTTCAAAGTGGGACTCTCAGCCGCAGCGATCCGGCCGTTGCCGTTGATGTTGACTTGACGGGCATTCGCACGTTGGTGCTGCAAACCGATTCCACTGGCGACGGAATGGCGAGTGACCATGCAAACTGGGCGGACGCCGTGATTGTTACTCAGGGGGCAGTGCCGGTCGCTCTGGAGGTCTTGCCCGCCCGCCAAGGGCGGATCAACCCCGGCAAGCGGTGGAGGGATGTGAATGGGAACCTGATCCAGGCGCACAGTGGTGGCATTCTGGTGCACGGTGGCCGCGTCTATTGGTTCGGCGAGGAGCGCACGCATGGCTACAATAACAAGACCGGTGTCGCGGCGTACAGTTCAGCTGACCTTGTTCGTTGGCGCCCGGAAGGCACCGTCATGGAGAAGTCGGCCTTCCCGACGATGTTTCAGGACGACGGGGTGTGCGAGCGGCCGAAAGTTATCTACAACCGTCGGACCCGAAAATTCGTCATGTGGAGCCACTTGGACGCCAACGGGTATCGAAACTCACGCGCCGGGATTGCCATCGCGGATCGCATCACCGGTCCGTTTATGCATTTGAAGGATTACCAGCCGTTCCCCGGGAAGACCTATCGCGATCAGAACCTTTTTGTAGACGACGATGGCACGGCCTACGCTTTCTACTCCAGCGAAGATAACGCCACGATGCACATCGTGCGGCTAAACGACGACTATCTCAGCCATGTTGAGCCGAGTGTCGAAGGCAAAACCTGGGCGCGAGCGTTCGTGGGGGGCTACCGCGAAGCGCCGGCACCGTTTAAGTACAAAGGGAAGTACTACGTGATCACATCGGGCTGCACCGGCTGGAACCCGAATCCTGCTCAAGTCGCCATGGCCGACCACCCGCTTGGGCCATGGAAAGTGCTCGGGAATCCGGCAATCGGTCGCGGTGCAGAAACCACTTTCCGCAGCCAAAGCACCTTTGTGTTCAGTCCGCCAGGAGCCAGGCCCGGCCACTATGTGTTCATGGCCGACCGGTGGAACGAAGCCGACCTGGCAGACTCGCGCTACGTGTGGCTACCATTTCGGATCACCCAGCCAGAACGGGTCGCAATTCCTTGGCGCGATGTCTGGGACCCTGCGGAACTCAGGTAGAGACTAGGGCTAACCGTGATAGTTCTGCGCACTTCGCCGGAGAAAATGAAAAAGACAGTAGGGTTCATCGAGGAATTTAACTCTCGCCTTCCCGCTGAGTGTCCGGATGTCGCTGTGTTCCACAACCTAGCCGACACCCGGATCAAAATCGCCTTCTACATACGTTGGTGCGACACTGAACAAAAAAGCAAAAAATGTTATGTATCCATTTTTGAAAATAGTGTAGCTAGAATATAAATCCATTTCCACTCGCGGTACCACGTCGAAATCGCGGTCGGCGACCGGGAATGAGCTGGAAGCTGACCGGACCGCATAGCGATGGGAGGTCTTCTACGCACCTCGTCCCAGCGGCAGGAGCGAGATGATTCAAACCGACTTCACACTGGTCTAGCCGTCGCCCGGCGGCGTTCGGCCAGGGCGTAGAAGATCGCAACGACCGCGCTGAGCCCGGCGACGACCGCAAGCAACTGAAACGCTGCGCTCCAACCTTGCTGTGTGGCAACATCGGCGATCAGTTTCCCGCTGAGGATGCCGCCGATGTAGCCGACGCCGTCGATCCACCCGGCGGCGGTGCTACTGGCTGCCTTTCCGCCAAAGTCCAGCGAAATCGTTCCGGCAAGCAGAGAATAGGGACCGATCAGCACAAATCCAATCGCCGCCGTCGTCATGACGTACACGTTCGGATCATTGCTCTGCAAAACACTAAGACCGTAGAGTCCCGCCGTCCCCAGAATCAAGCCGCCGGTTAGCAGCAACGCGCTGCCCATCGTCCGGAAACGGTCCGACAGGAATCCGCAGGCGATCACGCTGAGGCCACCAAACAGCGGGAAGTAAGAGCTCGCCTGCCCGGCCTGCTCTTTCGGCATCTTTGCCGCCTCGGTGAGAAAGGTCGGAATCCACTCGTTGAATGTCTCGCGCATGAACGTGAAGCCAAACGAGAGTACGCAAACGGTGATGAAGGTTCCGTTGGTGATTAGCGGACGCATCACGGCCCAGGCGTTCGGCCGTTCAGCAACGACGTCGGCCACCAAGGCCTTCTCGCTAGAGGCCGGTTCTTCCAGGCCACGCTCGCCGGGAGTGTCACGGAGGAAAAATGCAGCCGGTATCAGAATCAGAGCAAGCACGCCCGCGCAGATGTAAAACACGGTCTGCCAGGGAAGCTTTGCCTCGAACAACGCCCCGATGAACTGGCGCGAGGCAAAGTCGCCAAACAGATAGCTAAGGCTGATGAACGCCATTGCCCGGCCGTACTGATTCCCGCCGAACCAGCGGCTCGTGATTTTGACCATGCCGACCCAACCGGAGCTTTGCACCAACCGGTTCGAACAGACCGCAAGCAGGAAAACAGGAGGTCCACCGACGCCGAGCAGAACGGTGCAAATGATCGCCCCGATCATCCCAAACAAGAACAGCCGCTTACCGCGAAAGAGGTCGGCCAGACTGCCAAACAGGAACTTGCCGCCGGCATAAAACAGGATGCTGATGCTGGCGATGCTGCCCAGCACGTCCTTGGTGATCACCCCCGGATACTCGGCCAATAGGAACGGCTTTGCAACGCTGAAGTTGCTCCGGCAAAGGTAATAGCCGGAATAGCCCAAAAACATGAGGAAGACGGTGACCCAGTCCCACCGCACGCTTTGTCGCTTTGCCACCATCCGCGCCCCATCGTACCGGGTCGGAAAAAGTTGCGCCTACGGCCCGGCTAGTTTTTCAGCGCCGTTTTCTGCTCCAGCATGTGCCGAATGCGCGCCACGGTGTGGGGACGGTGGCATAGGTCAATAAACTCAGACCGCTCCCGCTCAAGCGCCGCCTCGTAAGAGTCGGACTTCACGAGGATGTTGCGAATTTTCTCGGCAATCGATAGGTCATAACCCGAAAGCAATCCCTTGGTTTGAAGCGCCTTGATCTCGGCGTCCACCTGGCCAAGCACCGGACCTTCGATTTTCGTCCAAGCCGGTCGCGGTTCGGCACCATTGAGATGCAACGCGGCCTGCTTCGCCCGGTAGATCAGTCGGTCCGGGTGATAGGAAACGATGTCGCCGGGCCGCAAAATCCCCAGCGTGCGGGCCTGCTCGGCGTTGGTCGACGTGATTCCCTGCGCGAGTTGACCAACAACCTCGGCCAGACGTTTGGCGGTTTGCGGGTTGTTCAGGCGCATCAGCGTCGTGCCCCGGCCGCCGGGGAAGAGGCCAACCTTGGCTTCCGGCATCCCGATTTGGGCTTCGGCATCGGCGACCACTTGGGTGCATGAGATCGCGACCTCGAGTCCGCCGCCGAAAACGTAGCCATGCACGGCCACGACGGTCGGTCGGGCTTCCAGCAGCTCGCCAAGCGTTTGCAGCCCGGCCAGCGCGCGGTCGATGGAATCCCAGTCTTCCAGGTCAATCGCGTCCGAGAAGAACTTGAGATCGAAGCCGACCGAATACGCCCGCGCTTCTGAGGCCAGAACCAGGGGTCCGGCGGACGCCAACCTAAGCCATCGGGACAGGTCGTCCACCAGGTCCGGCGTGACCGTGCCCATTTTCGTCGCGATGCTAACGGCCCGCACCCCGTCGCCGAGATCT
>Ga0247844_1003912_pt1 | contig 20946 bp, 20 predicted proteins | sample LaCtaG_FD_192421 | JGI IMG/M metagenome (GOLD analysis project Ga0247844, IMG submission 192421) | Freshwater microbial communities from meromictic Lake La Cruz, Castile-La Mancha, Spain - LaCruzMarch201714.5m_1 | ecosystem: Environmental > Aquatic > Freshwater > Lake | place: Spain: Castile-La... | reverse complement strand
TAAATATATGTTATAATATGCAAATTAATGTATATACATACGCAATCAAAATAATAACGAATAAAAATTCCGAAATTATGCATTTTTCAACTTTTTGAAAAATGGACTTTTCGGATGGGACTCAATTGTTGATTATTTCAGAAAAAAATGATTGCAAAGATAATGATTTTGACTCAATTATTAAAAAAAGAGCATTAAAAAACTACAAAATAACATGTAAAAAAAAATATTTCATATTCCAAATTTTTACACTATCTTTGCACCCGATTTAAAAACAACAGCGCGTTGTGGGTAATTGTCCGAAATTCACTGCTTTATGCAGTAAGCAAACCATCATTGGGATACACGTTTTACAAAAACATTTGAAACGAAGTTCCATGCGACGATTAAAAATGGATTTTTTCGCATGAAATTATCGTCGGATATCTACTCAAAAACGTGTACTAAAACAAACAAAATGACATTCAAAGAATTAAATTTGAAGGACGATATTTTATCGGCCATCGAAGAACTTGGTTATGAGCAACCTATGCCCGTACAAGAAAAAACCATCCCGTTCATGCTCGAACAAACCGCTGATTTAGTGGCACTTGCTCAAACAGGAACTGGTAAAACTGCTGCTTTCGGATTGCCAGTACTTAACCTAATTGATGCTAGCCGTAAACAGGTTCAAGCATTGGTTTTGTCGCCTACACGCGAATTGTGTATTCAAATTGCGAACGACCTCAAAGGTTATTCCAAAAACATGCGTGGAATGCGTATCGTACCTGTTTATGGTGGCGAAGACATTCGCACCCAACTTCGTCAACTCGACACACCTCCTCAAATTATTGTAGCTACTCCAGGACGATTAATTGATTTAATTGAACGTGGTAAAATCGAATTAGGCGCAATTGATTTTTTGGTGCTCGACGAAGCCGATGAAATGCTAAACATGGGATTCAAAGAAGATATTGAAACCATACTTGAACGTACACCGGCAACGCGTCGTACAATGCTTTTTTCAGCAACTATGCCTAAGGAAATTTCAAATATCGCCAAAAGATATATGAAAAATTACGAGGAAATAACTGTTGGAACGAAAAATGCTGGTGCAGAAAACGTTGAACATATCTATTATGTATCACAAGCCAAACAACGTTACTTAGTACTTAAACGTATTGTGGATTTAAATCCAGATATTTACGGTATTGTTTTCTGTCGTACACGCCAGGAAACCAAAGAAGTAGCTGACCATTTAATGCACGATGGCTATAATGCCGATGCTTTACATGGCGACCTTTCGCAGGCACAACGCGATACTGTAATGCAAAAATTCCGTATCCGTAATATACAATTATTAGTTGCAACCGATGTGGCTGCTCGTGGATTGGATGTGAGCGACTTAACGCATGTTATTAACTACAACTTGCCCGATGATGTGGAAATTTACACTCACCGTAGTGGACGTACGGGACGTGCCAACAAAAAAGGGATTGCGGTTTCTATTATCCATTCGAAAGAACGTTTCAAGATTAAAGATATTGAGCGTATGCTTCGCAAAAACTTTATTCAGGAACAAATTCCGAATGGTTTGGAAGTATGCAAAAAACAATTGTTTTATATGATTGACCGCATGCAAAATGTGGAAGTAAACGAGGAACAAATAGCTCCTTATACAAATCAAATCATGAAACAGCTCGAAGATTTGAGCAAAGAAGAAATTCTAAAACGATTTGTTTCGATAGAGTTTAATCGCTTTTTGGATTATTATAAAAATGCCGAAGATTTAAATTATCACGAAAAATCGCATGTACGAGGCGAATACGATGACCGTCGTGGTAGTGACCGTTCTGACAGGGGTGGTGATAGAGGCGAAAGAGGAGCTAAAACTGGAAAACGTGTACGTCTGAAAATAAATATTGGCGACCGCGAAGGCATTGACCCAAAACGTTTCCTAGGTATAATAAACGATGTAACTGGCGATAAATCAATTACTATTGGTGCTATTGAGGTAACTAATAAATTCACATTTTTCGATGTATTTAGTGACCAAATGGAAAAGGTAATCACTTCGTTTGCTGGCGAAAGTGAATATATTGTATCGGAAGCTAAAGGAAGCAAATCGGCCGATGGAGGCAGTCGTAAACCTGAATACCGTCCTCGTAGCGGTGGTTCAAGCGATGGCAGACGCGAGTATGGAAGTTCAGCACCTCGCACAGGAAATAATGGTGGTGGTGGTGGTAGCAGCTACCGCAAATCGGCTTCAAGTTCCGAAGGTGGTGATAAGCCATGGAGAGCTCGCTCAACCGACGATAGACCTGCTCGCCGTAGCTCATCCGAAGGTGGTGGTGGAAGCGATCGCAGACGCACTGGAAGCAGTGGCGGATACAAAAAAAGATAAAAAAATAACCCCGATTGCTGATTGCAATCGGGGTTATTTTTTTTAATTCAGCATTATAGCACTTAGCATTCGGCCAGATTTTAGTCCTAGTTTTCGTGCCGAAAAATATATATCAGCATTTGTATACGAACATATATTTGCAATTTCTATCTGATTAGCAGGAACACCCATTTCAGTAAGCAACCATTTGTTGGCTTTCCATAAATCCAGATACAAGATTTCCTCTTTTTTGCTAAAAATTAATTCAGTTGGAAAACCAGAATTCTCAAATTCCAGCAACAAATCCTCGCCAACATTATAAGCATCAGGTGAAATTGAAACACCAATACTTACCAATACATTTTCGGGGTGCGTTCCATACAAAGCCTGCATAGCTTGTATTGTTTTTTGTACAATACGTGAATTTGTTCCTCGCCAACCAGCATGTACAGCTGCAATCACCTTATTTACAGGGTCATATATTAAAATTGGAACACAATCGGCCGTTGTAACACCAATACAAATCGCAGGCAGTTGTGTAATTAAAGCATCAACTCCATTTAAAAATTCAGTACGATTGTTGGTTGATAATTGCAAAAAATTATCATCAATAACTTTTACAATATTACCATGCGTTTGGTAAGGGAAAACTAGTTGATTAGGCGCGATATTAATTTCTTTGCAAAGCAATTGTAAATTACGCATCTGATTTTCGGGCAAGTCGCCCGAATATGGACTTATATTACATGTACCGTAATTTCCACTACTTACTCCTCCTATGCGTGCAGTACAAAAATGAGTAATTGATGATTGCGCAGCTAATATTGGATATCTTATTAATTTCAAGCAATTTTTAGTCTTTGATCTTTGTTCTTTAATCTTTGATTTACAAATCGTCCCAACCTATACCTTTGTATTTCGAAATATCATCATCATCGTCTTCATCTTCTTCTCCATCCCATTCTTCATCTTCTTCATCATCCCACATATCATCGGTTTCTTCCAATGGAATAATCTCCATAGGTCGATGACTGATCTCAACAATTTTGTTCGATTCTTTGTTAATCTCGGTCCAAATTAAATCCTTTAATTCATTTAAGCCCAAACCGCTAACAGATGAGATAAACACTGTTTCAACATCTTTTGGAAGTTCATTTTTCAACGCAATGGTCAGTTCTTCATCGAGCATATCACATTTGGTAATGGCCAAAATACGCTGTTTATCAACAAGTTCAGGATTATACTGTTTCAATTCGTTTAATAAAATATTAAATTCACGAACAATATCATCGCTATCGGCAGGAATCATAAAAAGCAAAATCGAGTTTCGCTCAATGTGACGTAAAAACCGCAAACCAAGTCCACGGCCTTCGGCAGCACCTTCAATTATTCCAGGTATATCAGCCATAACAAAGGATTTATTATCGCGATATGGTACAATTCCTAAATTTGGAACCAGTGTTGTAAATGGATAATCTGCAATTTCGGGTTTTGCAGCAGAAATTACCGAAAGCAGTGTGGATTTTCCGGCATTCGGAAAACCAACTAAACCAACATCGGCCAACACCTTAAGTTGAAGAATGAGTGTGCGTTCGATACGTGGTTCACCCGGTTGAGCAAAACGAGGTGTTTGTAATGTAGATGTTCTAAAATGCCAGTTGCCCAAACCACCTCTACCACCATTTATCAAAATCAATTCTTGTCCATCTTCAGTGATATCACCCAAGCATTCACCTGTTTCGGCATCGTAAAGTACAGTACCACAAGGCACTTCAATAGTTTTATCTTCACCATCTTTACCAAAACTACGACTACTACTACCGCCATCACCGTCACCAGCATAAATATGACGAGCGTATTTTAAGTGAATCAATGTCCAAAAATTTTTATTTCCTCGTATAATTATATGGCCTCCACGTCCACCATCGCCGCCGTCGGGTCCACCTTTCATAGTCAGCTTGTCGCGATAAAAATGCTTTGAACCAGCGCCACCTTTACCAGAACGACAAAATATTTTTACGTAATCAACAAAGTTAGAACCAGCCATTATTATAGTTTAGTGTTTAATAATTTACAAATATACGAAATTAATTATTTAATTCAGCATCAATAACTTCCGATATCCGTGCCGAAATTTCTGAAATTTCGCCTATTCCGTTTATAGAATGGTATTTACCTAAGTTTTTATAAAATTCATTTACAGGAGCTGTTTTTGATTCGTAAACTTGTAAACGTTTTTTAATTGTGTCTAAATTATCATCGCTACGTCCCGAAGTTTCACCACGAATTAATAAACGAGTTATCAATTCCCTAGTTTCAACCTGAATATCAACTAAAAAATCAATTTTATTATTACGTTCTTCAAATGCTTTTTCGAGTGCAGCAGCTTGCTCTACAGTACGAGGAAAACCATCCAAAATAAAACCAGCAGCTGTAGCTGCATATTTATCAACTGCATTCAACAAAATTTCAATAATCATTTGGTCAGGAACCAAACTACCTATCGAAATATACTTTTCAGCTTGTTTACCAACTTCCGATTTCGATTCAATTTCGCTTCGTAATAATTCGCCAGTAGATAGGTGTTTTAAATTATACTTTTCTACCAATAAAGTACTTTGTGTGCCTTTGCCGCAACCAGGGGCTCCACATAAAATAATATTCAACATATCAATATCTTAATAAATTAACTAATCATTTACTACTGTATATATATTTTTCAAATTTCGACCATAACCATCGTAATCAAGTCCATAACCCACAATGAAATCGTTCGGTATTTTCATAGCTATGTAATCAATCTTGATATTACGTTGCAAAGCATCTGGCTTTTGTAAAAAGGTAGCCACATGTATATCCTTAGCTCCTTTTGCCATTAGCGATTCTATAATACGCTCCATTGTAATTCCTGTATCAACTATATCTTCCACTACCACCACATTACGTCCAACAACACTTTCGTTCAAACCAATAATTTCCTTTACCGAACCCGAAGTGTACAACCCTTCATACGACGATAATTTGATAAAAGTTATTTCGCACGGAAAATCAATTTCTTTCATTAAATCCGAAGCAAACATAAAAGCACCATTTAACACACAAATAAACAATGGATTTGTACCTTTTAAATCTGAATTAATTTGCATTGCTATTTTTTTTACTGCAGCTAATATTTCACATTCGGGTATCGATAATGTGAATTGTTTGTCTTTAATTTGAATATTGTCCATAAAGCATTGATTATAAAGCGATTGCCAGCAATTGACTTAATTTGACTACAAAAGTACAAAAAAAACAGTAATTATTCTAATATTTACAGTGAGTTAAGCATTACATTTTGAAGAATTTTCAATGTTTTATAAGCCCTAAATGAAATAATACAGTACAACTTACATTTGAGTATATTTGAACATTTATTGGCTGTTTAAAATAACATATAATATTATTTTTTAGATTAGTGAATTAGTAATAAAAATTTTATTAAAATTCAATGAACAATCTCAATAATTTTCAAACGCTGTATTTCAAACACATAGCCTATTTTCAAAATCAATTAAGGCATAAATTTTACATATTGTAATAATTACAATTGTTAAATATATACAAATAAGTGTTTTTCTGATTAATTTTTATTCGACACACATTCTTATTCCAAAAATATCATCTATATTTGTAACGTAAATGAACAAAAAAAATTTACAAAGGAGCTCTTTATTTTGAATTATTCAGTATAGACAACTGACAATCAATTACTTGTTTCTGTTACATTAGTTTTATTTCAAGTTATCAAACAAACTAATTTACTTCAGAGTATTTTAGTCATCATTCACACGTAAAAAATTTGAAAGTATGAAAAACGTACAAATCGTAAACGAACTGGTAGCCTTGCAAAGTAACATGCGTAATTTTGCTTTTTCTCTCACCTTAAACCGTGATGAAGCAGAAGATTTGTTGCAAGATACCACATTAAAAGTATTGGACAATCAGGAGAAGTTTACTGACAATGTCAATTTTAAAGGTTGGGTATTAACAATTATGAAGAATATCTTCATTAACAATTATCGTAAAATTGTTCGTAACCAAACTGTTGTTGACAAAACTGAGGATTTACATCATTTGAATTTACCTCAAAATTCAGGTTTTGACAGTCCGGAGGGGTCGTATGCTATTGGTGAAATTACCAGAACAATTGAGTCATTTTCGGATGAATATCGCATCCCATTTTCGATGCATGTTGAAGGATTTAAATACGAAGAGATTGCACAAACAATGAGTCTTCCTATAGGTACAGTAAAAAGTAGGATATTCCTTGCCCGTAAACGTCTTCAAGAACAACTAAAGGACTACAAGTACTAAAATATCACATATTTAATAAAAGTCGAAGAACATTTCTTCGACTTTTTTTGTTTCACAAAATAAAGTATTTAGAATTATATCGATGTTTATATATCAAAAATTTATCAAGTATGAATACAGCCATTGTAATGCTTGGATCCAATTATCAAAAGGAACAAAATATTGAACTTGCAAAAGAAAAATTAAGTGAGTTTTTTGAGATTACCGACGAAAGCAGATTGTTACTGACCAAACCAATTGGAAATAAGTATAAAAATGACTTTTTAAATCAAGCACTTGTACTCCTTTCGGCAGATTCGGCAATCGAAACTCAAAATCATTTTAAACACATTGAAGATGAACTTGGAAGGTCACCTTTAACGGCTTTGATTGGTGACATACCCATTGATATTGATTTAGTTTTTTGGAATGGTGAGCAAAAACGTATTGATTATGATAAATATGACTTTGTGAAAACATGCATTGATGAATTGCTCGAAAAAAGAATTGAAGTAGATTGAAAACTAATTTTAGAAATTATGCAACCACATATTTTGTTGATTTGTGGATTAATAAGTTTTTCGCAAAGTGCTTGTAGTAAAAACAAACAACCTATGAAACACAATAAACTTACTCCACAAGAAGCTGCCGTTATAATAAACAAAGGTACTGAATACCCACATACCGGTGAATATGTAAACACCAAAGATAGTGGCACTTATGTATGCAAACAATGCGATGCCCCGCTTTATAATTCGAATGATAAATTTGACTCACATTGCGGCTGGCCTAGTTTCGACGACGAAATAAAGGGCGCTGTAAAACGTGTACCTGATGCTGATGGTAGACGAGTTGAAATTGTATGTGCTAACTGTGGAGGACATCTCGGGCATGTTTTTGAGGGTGAAAATTATACAGCTAAAAACACCCGTCATTGTGTGAATTCAATATCAATGAAATTTATTCCGACAAAACAAACTACAATGGATAAAGCGTATTTTGCCTCAGGATGTTTCTGGGGAACTGAATTTTATTTTATGAAAAAAGCAGGTGTAACCGAAACTACTGTAGGTTACATGGGTGGAAATGTGGATAATCCAACATACAAAGAGGTTTGTACAGGTTCTACAGGTCATATTGAAACTACAGAAGTGATTTTTGACACATCCAAAACAAGTTTCGAAGATTTGGTAAAACTATATTACGAAACACATAATTTTGAACAAATTGGTGGCCAAGGGCCTGACATAGGTCCACAATACCAATCGGTTGTATTTTATGTAAATGAAAGTCAGAAAGCAATTGTTGAAAAATACATGAAAATCTTGTCGGATAAAGGTTTCAAGCCTGCTACTTTGCTAAAACCTGCTCCTGTGTTTTGGGCAGCCGAAGATTATCATCAAGAATATTACGATAAAAAGAATGGCACTCCATATTGTCACATCTATCGAAAACTATTTTAAGCAAACATTTATTTTTGTTACATTTGCGCGTTGAAATTTTTAAAATTCAACGCGCATTTTTTATATGTCATTTAAGTTTAAAACCATACAATCAATAAGTTCAGGGCTTTATAAGGAAAAAGGAAGTAAATTTATTTCCTTTGCAATACCTGTAAATACAGTGGACGAAATAAAAGAGATAGTAAATCAATATTCGAATAAGTTTTCGGATGCTCGCCATGTATGCTATGCTTACATGCTTGGCCCCGAAAGAACTACATACAGAACGAATGATAATGGAGAGCCTTCGGGTACAGCAGGTAAACCAATTCTTGGTCAACTAAATTCGCACCAACTTACCGATGTACTTATAATAGTTATTCGTTATTTTGGGGGTGTGTTGCTTGGAACAAGCGGATTGACAAATGCTTACAAAGAAGCAGCTATCGATGCCATCAGAAATGCTCAACTAATTGAAGTTGAATTAAAAACCACATTAAGCATTTATTTTGAATACGTTTTAATGAATGACGTAATGCAGATTTGCAAACAACTTAACGCTGAAATTCTTACTCAAACATTTGAAAACAATTGTTTTATGAAAATTAATTTCAAAAAATCAGACGAAAGTTTGGTTCTTTCTAAGTTTGAAAAAGTTAATGGCTTAACACTTGAAATTACTTAAGATCAACTATCAATTTTAAATTCAACTGCCTACTGGTAAGATAATTGGGAGTAGCCAATTGTTGCCCATAAATATCTGTAACCCAATAATACGAATTTATATTTTTAAAATCGAGTAAGTTAAACACTTCTAAGTTTATCCAAATATTCTTCACACCCCGCAACCATCCTTTGTCCATAATTTTATCAACTCCACTAGCTATCAGACGAGAACCACCAATATCAACTCGACGGTAAGGCGAAGAGCGGAATTTTGAGCGGAAAGCAATATTACGAGGCGCGCCAAAAGGCAAACCATCAGACCAAATAAACTTCAACTGCATTTTATATTTTGGATTATTAGGCAAATAATCCTGAAACATCATAGAGAATGAATAGCGCTGCTCGTTAGGACGTGGCATCCAACCCGGAAAAACTGTTTCGGAAGAAGTTAACTTTCCATCATCATCATAATTGTTTTTGACATAAGAGTCGTTTAGTAAATTCTCTTTCGAATTCATTAACGAAAAGTTTATCCACGAATCGGTCCCAGGCACTAATTCACCAAATAGTTTAAAGTCAACACCTGCAGTATATGCTTCGGCATCATTTTCACCCGAATACCTTACTCGCACATTATCAACCGAATAGCTTACAACGCGGTCCATAAGTTTTAGATAAGCCTCGGTAGTAAACTTAAATGGACGACCCCAAGCTCGAAAATGGTGGTCGCCGCCTAGTAGAAATTGTACAGAGCGCTGTGCTTTAATATTATTGTTTAAAGCAATTTTTATATTTCCGATATTATCCGATACAGTATCTCGAATTTCTTTGTAAAATGGCGCTTGGTAATACACACCAGTTGCAAAACGGAATGTATAATCTTTTTCCCAACTTGGAATTAATGAAGCTGAAATACGAGGACTAACAAGCAATTCGTTATTGAAAGTCCAATAATTGGCCCTTAAGCCACCAGTCAATGTAATTTTCGACCAATCGGTATTCCATTTATGCGTATTTTGAAAAAATGCTGTTGTTCGAAATGATGGTAAATTAGTTTGCGCTTTCAAATTATAGTATAAATCCACACGTTTATCGTTGAATGGAAGTGAGTAACCAGCGGAATCGCGCCATTCCCATTCGTTTATTTTATCCGAAATGTTTTCGAGCTGAAAATTAATACCCCATTTCATTTTATTGTTTTTTGTATTGAACTCACCATTATGAGCAACATTCGCCACAGTGGCTTTCAAGCGGTTACGAGCATGTTCGTGGTATTTTCCAATACCGAGCGAAGCACCTATTTTCTCACCAGGATTATCGGCATCGGTCTTTACTTCACTCAAAATATATTCGCCTAAAATATCGAATGTTTCATTTTCGTTGGTGTAAAATGCCGAAGTTAAAAAACTAAGCTTTGTTTTTTCGGTTGGGCGGTAATTAAATGTCAATGCACCAAACGAAGTTCGAAATAAATCACTCTCTTGTCCTTCGTAAAAAATTGTTAGGTTGCGAGCAGTTTGATAGGTTCCAAAATCAGTTTTACGTTCAGTAGGGCGGAAATTATATTTATTTTGCGAAAAGTTCCCAAGAAATGTCACTTCCCATTTAGGTTTAAGTTGATAGGTTAAATAGGTTTGATAATCTACAAAAGAAGGATCGTATTCCCCTTTAGTTTGCAGCGTACCAAGCAAATAAGCCGAAGTTTTATAACGAATACCATGCATTTGCGTAAACTTCTTATTAGTCGAACCTATATATCCTGTAGCACCAAGCAAACTCATGGAAACTGACGATTCGAACGCTTTAGGTTTTTTATACTGAATATCGAGTACCGACGACATTTTGTCGCCATACATAGCCTCAAAACCTCCAGCCGAAAAGCCTACACTCTGCACCATATCCGGATTAATAAAACTCAATCCCTCTTGTTGACCTGCACGTATAAGCAATGGCCGATATACCTCTATACCATTTACATACACGATATTTTCATCAAAATTTCCACCGCGCACATTGTATTGCGAGCTTGTTTCGTTGTTTTGACTCACACCTGTAAAAGTAATTAGTAAAGATTCGATGCCGCCAGTAGCATTAGGCATAAGTCGGTATTTGGATGGATCAATAAAATCGACCGACGAAGTTTGGCGGCGTTGTGCTACTACATCAATATCTTTGATTTGTTTGGCTTTTGAAAGTAATTCCACCGAAATCTGAACTATTTTTTGCTTTGGCAATAAAGTGTGTCGTACAGTTTGGTAACCAATAAGCGAATATACAATTGTAATGGAATCTTTCGTATCAATATATAAATCGTAATAGCCATTTTGGTTGGTGGTAGTACCTGATTTAGTGTTTTCGACATACACATTGGCCAGTTCAATGCCACGGTTATTCGTATCAATCACATAGCCATAAATACGTACTTTGTTTTGAGCCAGCACGTTCAGGCAAACAAACAACGTTAAAATTAATAAGATACGAAAATTCATAAATATTTTTTATTGATTATCAACCACTATAAAACGGTTATTTCAATCATTTATTTTTTATCATTCAAAATAAAAGCCGTAATTCAAATCGACCTACGGCAATTAATTTTGATTTTGTATGCAAAAATACAATAAAAATGTGAATTTACATCACCACTTACCTATACTTTTGTAGAACATTTTACGATAAACTAATTCCAATTATTATTCATTAAAAAATTGTACCTTTGCAAAACAAAAGCCACTTATAAGTAGTTTAATTAGCATGGACAAAATTACAATAGAAAAAATACGTTCCGAATTTCCTATTCTGAACGAAAAAATATACGATAAGCCCCTAATTTATTTCGACAACGGAGCAACTACACAAAAACCACAATGCGTACTTGACCGAATTATTTATGGTTACGAACACTTGAATGCCAATATTCACCGGGGAGTACATTTTTTGAGTCAGCGGGCTACTGAGGCGCATGAAAATGCTCGAAAAACTGTTGGTGATTTTCTTGGAACTGATAAACGCGAAGAAATTATTTTCACCAGAGGTACTACCGAGGCAATTAATTTGGTTGCATTTTCGTTTGGCGAAGCATTTTGCAACGAAGGAGATGAAATAGTAGTGTCGGTCATGGAGCACCACTCTAATATTGTACCATGGCAAATGCTTTGCGAACGTAAAAAAATGACACTCCGTGTAATCCCGATGAACGAAAAAGGGGAACTCGACATGGATATTTACAAATCATTGCTCAACGAACGTACTCGTATTGTATCAGTTACACATGTATCGAATGTACTAGGCACAATAAATCCCGTAAAACAAATCATTGAAATTGCCCACGCTCAAAACATTCCTGTATTGATTGATGGAGCTCAAGCCGTTCCACATATTGCAGTTGATGTAAAAGAGTTAGATGTTGATTTTTATGTTTTTTCGGGACATAAAATTTATGCTCCAACCGGTATTGGTGCACTTTACGGCAAAGAAAAATGGTTGAATGCCATACCACCCTATCAAGGTGGAGGCGAAATGATAGCAACTGTACGATTCGAAAAAACCACCTATAACGAATTGCCTTTTAAATTCGAAGCTGGAACGCCTGATTATATTGGCTCAACTGCGTTGGCCGAAGCAGTGAGATATGTGCAAGAAATTGGTATTGAAAATATTGCGGCTTATGAACACGAACTCACAGTTTATGCTACCAAGCGCATTCAAGAAATTGAGAATGTTCGAATTATCGGTCAAGCCGACGAAAAAAGTGCCGTAGTTTCGTTTCTAGTTGGCGAAATTCATCCGTATGATATTGGTATGCTGCTCGATAGATTGGGAATAGCTGTACGAACAGGACATCATTGTGCGCAACCCCTTATCGATTCGCTAGGAATTCCGGGAACCGTAAGAGCTTCATTTTCATTATATAATACAAAAGAAGAAATTGATATTTTTATCGAAGCGTTAAAAAGAGTTGTTATGATGTTGAGTTGATTGTTTCGCGTATCGAGTTAAATTTTCACTTAGCTTTAAATCAGTCTTCACTTTACAAACTTTATAACTTTAAGAACTTTACAAACTATATAAACTCATTATGAGCATAAACGAAATACAAGATAACATTATCGAAGAATTTGAGCAATTCGATGATTGGATGGATAAATACGCTTTATTAATTGATTTAGGCAATTCGCTTGAACCTCTTGAGGATAAGGATAAAACACCTCAAAACATTATCGAAGGCTGTCAGAGTCGCGTGTGGCTTAACGCCGAATACAATAATGGTATAATCACCTATCAAGGCGAAAGCGATGCTATTTTGGTGAAAGGTATTGTGTCGTTGCTTATTCAGGTAATGTCGAACCATACACCCGATGAAATTTTGAATACCGAATTATATTTTATCGACAAAATAGGATTAAAAGAACACCTCTCTCCTACCCGTTCGAATGGCTTAGTTGCCATGGTTAAACAAATGAAAATGTACGCATTGGCATTCAAAAGTAAAGGAAATTAATATATTTACTTTCCGATACAGAATTTATATTTATATGATTATAAGCAATATAAGTATTTTAAGGTACAAATATAATACAATGTTGTGTTTTTAATACTATTTGAACGCAATTGAGTGAATATATATATCAATGTTTTCAAAAATCATCCACTATCCCATACAAACCCCTTTTTTCGTTTTTAGCCTTCATATTTAGTATTTGATAGTTTGTTAGTTCGCTGCAATAAAAGCGGCTGTAAGGCTTTGCATATCCTTCTGCAATCATTATTTCATTTACACATCTACCATCGGGCAAATAAACATAAGCCAATGTTCTGCCATAAATATCTGAACTTTCTTTGCTTACTGTTTTCACGGTCAACTTTGTGCCTGGTGGTATGAGCTCAATCAGAAAATTAAGCGATAACCGACCAAGCATCATCAAAAGTTGACCTGCGATATGTGTTTCGCGCTCGTCTTGAATTAATTTTTGACATTGTTTTATTTCAGGGGCATCTATGCCCAAAAAGCGAATTTCTTCCTCCGAATTATTGAAAATATCTTTCAATATTACGCCATCGCCATCAACAGCTTTGATTAATGTTTGTGAATTTGTTATGCGAAAGGTGTGATATGCCTCCATTTTCCCTGTTTTACGTTAGTTTAACATGTTGTATATATATTTAATATACAGTAATTTAGCAATAAAAATACAACAAAAAAACGAAGTAACAAAAACAATTAAAAAATAGGAGGAACTATTATGGCAAGGCAACTTGGACATGTGAATTATGGTGGTACAATCGGACAAATCCGCCACTTTAAAATTAAGGGTTTGAATGGAAATTTTGCAGGGCTGAAAGGTGGTGCAACTGGTGACCAAATCAAAAATGATTCTGCATTCGTGCGTACTCGTGAAAATATGAACGAGTTTGCTGGTTGTGCAGCTGTCGGAAAATCTGTTCGCATTGGTCTTTCGCAAATCATGAAGCAAATGAGCGACCCGCAGTTAACTGGTCGTTTAACTGGTATCATGAAAAAGATTAATCTGGAAGATCAATCGGAAGCTCGTGGTTATCGTGCAATCTTGGTAAGTGCGCAACCTCAGTATTTGTTGGGATTGAATTTCAATCGCCACAATAGCTTCGAGGGCTTGTTTACTGGAACCGTTGAAACTGCAACTACAGCCGAAAGAAAATCGGTAACGTTGAATGTTGATCCTTTCAACACTTCGGGCAATGTGAACGCTCCAGCTGGTGCAACTCATTATCGTTTGGTAAATGCGATTACAGTTTTATCTGATTTCGCGTACAATGCCACTACTAAAATGTACGAACCAATTGAACAGCAGTTGAACGAAACTTCGAAAGTTACTTATTCCGAATATATCGAGTTGGGCTCCAATGTCGCTGCTCCGCTTTCGGTAGTAAGTACTTTACCCGGAAATCCTGTTATGACAGCTGACGTTAGTTTGATTAGCTGTGTAGGAATCGAGTTTTCTCAGAAAGTTGGTGAAAACTACTATCTTTTCAATGTAGGAAATAGTTTGAAGATCAAAAACATTTTCTGATAAAGCATTTCAGAAACTTTAGAGAAAAGCTCTGCCGATTTGGTGGAGCTTTTTTTGTGTCTTGTTGTTTCGATTTTCATATACTGAGGTGAATTAGGGTGCAATCATGGTGGGCTTATGGTAGGCTTATGGTAGGCTTACCCTTGTGCGGGCACTTCATTATTTGCACCCACCACACGGAAAATGGGAAATAACTTTAGGGGCTCAACAAAAGCCCGAAAAAAGTTATTCTCATTTTTCCGACGAAGGTAATTTTAGTGCACCTGTTAATTTGCAAAAGTTTTAATATTTGCAGCCATCATTCGGTAAGGCGGGAAATAACTTTTAACCAAAAAAATAAACTCTAAAAAGTTATTCCCGACTTAAACACCAAAGGTAGATAATGTTTTATTGCGCTATATTTACCGGATAAACAACACAAAAACGGAATAATATGAATGCAAATCAAATTACCAATGAAACTCCTATCGCATTTCTGACAGTTGGACAGCTGCTTGAGCTGTTAGATATGGAGCGGAAAAAGCAACCTGTAGCAGGACCAAAAGAAACAAAGAAATTAGTCTATGGATTACGTGGCATAAGAAATTTATTTGGCGTTTCACATGCAACTGCATACCGATATAAAGAAACAATTATAAATGAAGCTGTAAGTCAACAGGGTAGAAAAATCGTTGTTGACGTTGACAAGGCTCTCGAACTATTCAAAAACAGAATTAACTGTTAGTTTGAATTGAATTTGTAAACAATAATCTGCTTGGCTTTTTCAATGGTTTTGAGATTCTGCCGATACTGATTTTCGAGCTGGTTCATGCTCTGGAAGGTGGCAACCATTTTTTGAAACTGTTCCGGGCTGCGGTCTGATTTATCCAAACCATTTTGAATGCATTTTTTCATATCGCGAAGAATGATAAACGGAATTACCGACCCGCGAAGATACGGATAGAATGTTTTAGACTGCCATAAACAGAAAAGCAGCCAGTAAACCAATTCTTTGTCTTCGGTGCTTGCAAATTGAATTACGAAGCAATTCGGGCATGGTGAATTTAGCGGTTTTCCACTGTTGTTTCCTTTGTTAAGGATAAAGAAATGAGGTTTTGAGATTTCATCTTTCTGATTGTAAGACTTCAAAATAAAGGTACACATAATATAACGCTTAAAGGGTGAATAAAACGAGGGACTACCCCTGCAAATAATTTTTACCTCCAGAAAGAGAAAGAAAAAAGAAAAGAAGAAAAAAAAGGATATACTCTTTAAACAGCCAGAGAAGCGGCGGCTGTCAAGGTTTTTTGTCAGAATACTACCCGAAGCGTAGCGAGGTGTGGAGATTGTGACAAAAACCCGTAGGGCTTGACCTTTACTGACGGTAAGCGGAACGGCTATCTTTGTATATTCATTTTTTTTGGCGGAAAACGTATTATGCTTTCTTATATTAGATTTTTAGAGCAAAGAACAAAGACTTAGAATAGCGTTGAACATCTGCGACATTACTGTATTATAAAACTGTATTAGAGTTGCCCGAAGGGCGTATTATATTTGGATTGAATTTGAATCTGCCTGATAAGGCAATAAAACACCAACTGCCCCAAATATTTGGGGTGGGTGGTCGGGGGCTGGTGTGGGCGAAGCATGTTTAAACCGAATTTTCTTGGTAAAAACAGCCTTGAGCTAGCGTTGATTGCATGGCTTAAATGCGAGAGTAGAGAAACGGAACGAAGTATTAAGCCAGTGCGTTGTAGCGCGAGCCTATGCGAGTGGAGCGAGTGCCCTTGACACAGGAAGCGCAAAGCGCGGTGGCAGGGTGCTGCCGGCAGCTGGTTTGGCGCATTTTTTTGCACGAACAGTGCGTTGGAAAAGGCAAGGGCTGGCAGAAATGAGGGAAATGGAGTGGAATGGTAGCTGAATAAACGTAGTGAAATGCAGCCAATGGAACATAATGACTAAATGGAAGCCAGCTCTTGTGTGCGGTTGGCGATAGCGGTGTGAAGCTTAAAATGGAACATGTGGAATGAAAAGCAAACACGGCTATGCCAACATTGAAAAGTGAGCTGCAAAAAATGTGACAAACCATAATAGCACGAGCGACCGCAGGCGAGCAAAACCCTAAATGGTGGCTGACCCCTACTAACAAATATTATGAGCGAAGCGAATACCTTAAAGGGGATTAGGGGGCAGGTGCAACCATGACTGAGGAATGACAGAACGTGGTGAGCAAAACAAACTAACACGCCAGCATGAGCACCTACTGGAGCGCAATGGTGAGTGTGGAAGAGGTAGCCACAAGGGCAGACGAAAAAATACTACCCGAAGTGAAAACGAGGTGTGGAGATTTTTTTAGGCTGCTTGTTTTACCCTTGTGGGTATGTTTTTGCTTACAAAGTGGCGGAATGACGAAGACCGCTTTACCTATTCGGTTTAAACCTGCGTGGGTTGGTGTCCTGCTGTATTGAAAAGCGTTGTGTTACTTTTATAGTGAGGCGTATTATGTATTTGTATTATGCGAGTAACGCATAAATCCAGTTTGCAAGAATTGCAAACCATACAATGTATTCAGCATATAATGAAATTGCATTTACATTAGGATTAAATTCTATATTTAGAATTGAAATTACACGAAGTGGAATTTGCATTAGAAAAAATGCTGCAATAAAAAAACTGCTTATATTAAGGTTGTACGCTTGATTTAAATCAGCATTTGCAATTTTGCAAAATGCTCTTGTAATGCCACAAAGTGGACATTCGAAACCAAAAAGTGTATTGAATAAACAAAAGTGCGGAAGCTGATTCAGAAATTCAATTAATGAATTTTTGAATATCAAGAATGTAAGAATAAGTAATGTGTTGCTTATTAAAACATTAATATTGTATTGAGTTGAGTTGTCGACAGACAAATAACGCATCAGCCAACGTGGGATTATTGCAATGACCATAAATTGTACTTGTATTAATAGTAAATGCGATTAGCGATAAAATCGCTAACCGCACACTTCAAAAACAGATAAACTACGCTTGCCAAGAATGACCACATTTCTGACAAGTGGTAATTTCTTTATCGGCCATTAAAGCTAATAAACCGATTGGGAAAAAGCATATTGCTACAAAAATTTGCCAAGCTTTGTAACCACCTTTGGCGGTTAATTCACCACATTTAGGACATGAGAGATTTGCCATGATTTTAAAATTAAATTGATTTAATGAGTATAGTTAATATAGAAGCAGTTTTAATCGGTTTTTCTCGCTGAGTTTAAAAATAAGGTTAACAGCAAAAACGCTACTGGCAGTATATGAAATAAAACCAATAGTTTTAGCGGTGTTTGATTCAGAAGTTAGAACTCTACGTTGTTCTTGGATAACTGAGTTTTGATATGTGACAGCGTTAAGATACTGTTCGTAAGTAGAATAGCTATATCTGAGGTCACGTGTCCAAGCCAATGAACTGTTTGAAACTATTGAAACTGGATTTTTTGTAATAACTTCTTGGTCGATTTTAGAGGATTTAATTAAAAATGTAGTACCAACTCCCATTAATGCAGTAGCTGCAATTGAGCTGAAAATGATTGACTTAGTAAGTTTCTTCTGCCTTAAATCAACATTAATTTGTTTTGAAGATTTAATACTGTCGAGCTTAGATTGAGCTTGAATTTGTGAAGATAATGGACGAGGAATAAAAATAAAGGCTAAGAATATTGCCAATAATAATTTTGAGATAAAATCAGTTTTCATACTGTTACTTTTTATGAGTGAATTATTAGTTAAATAATTAAAGCACAAAGTAACGGTAAGAGTTTGACAGCTTATGACAATGATAATTTATTTTGAAAATTTTTTATGAGATTTTGAATGTAATGAAAAAACTCGGGGGAATTGACGATCTCGATATCGTCGAGTAAGCCCATGACGAAGCGACCTACGCCATCGTAGGAGCATACATTGGTTTCGAGTATCCATTCATTATCCGATTGCTTGCTGAGATATTTCGAAGCAAGCGGAAATTCTTCCTGAATGAGGTTTGCGGAACGTAAACCGAGTTTGAGTTTAATGGGTTTTATATCACAGCTATTCATTCGGAATATATCTATGCAACCGGATTGGTGACTGGCTTCGAGCTGCCATGATTCGGGTAAAACTTCGACTGAGCCAATACGAGAAACTTTGAAAAGTTTATTCGTATTCTCTTCGGGGCAGTAACACCAAACTTGTACATAGTTTGTGGTGAATGCATAGGCTTCGACAAAGCGGTCGCGTATGTCGTTGCCGTGTGCGGAAGAATAATTGCGAAGTATAACTGAGCGTTTATTCTCAATTGCTTCTACTAGCTGTTGTACATTCTTGCCATTTTTGCCACTTACAATTGTTTCGGCAAGTATGTTGTAGTTGTAAACGGTATATAGTTTCTTTTTGAGGTTTTGTTTGAGTAGGTTGTTTTCGTCGATATTCTCAATCGCAGATTTGAGAATAAAGGCTTCCTCTTCGGAGAAGTGAATTAATTCACTGATATCTTTGAAATAAGGCGAAGATTTATCGAGCTTTATGAAATTGTCTGTTTTCTTAATCACAAAACCAGCAGCGCGAAAGGTATCGATATAACGATAAACAGAGCGTTGCGAAATGGCAAGCTTAGCGGCTATTTCGTCAACGGTTAATGAATTGTTTGCTGTAAGCATTTTCATTACACGAAGTAAGCGTTCGAGTTTTGGTTGGTCCATTTCGGGCATGAATTTTAATTTTAAATTCTGAAACTAAATCAGATTTTATACGTTTTATATTTTGAAAGTTATACCATATAAATGAAAAATAATATCACAAAAAACTGCAAATAACAGTTCTTATTGTTTTGATAATCAAATAATTATTCCTATATTTGTTGCAGATAATTTATTAAACAATAATGCTGATTATAAATGATTTAATCAAATCGATATTATGAAAAAGGTACGAAACATATTATCAACAGTAGGTGCAATTTTTATTTTCTTCGGTATTTTAAGAATGATAACAGAATTTTTTACATCAAACATTATTATACCTGATTTGATAAATTACATCATTTTATTTTTTACGGCGGTACTTAGCATAAAACTATCCTTCAAATTTTTTATACCACCAGTAAAGCAGAATTAATACTTCTCACGTTGATTTTTAGTTTCTTTGATTATCTCTATTAAGTCTTTTGGATCATCGATTTCTAAATCTTGTAATTTGCGAATTACGGCTTCTTGTGTTTTTCTATCTACACGCCTGTCAATAAATTCACTAATCTTAGTAATTAAGCCTTGTGTTCCGATTTCAAACCCCCATTTCTCAATTTTAAATGTACCACCATTTAAAAGTATTATAAATAATCCGAGCAAAAAGATTGTTTCTGGTTTAGTGGCATAAAATAAAAAATCCCCTGGTGATTGAACCGAAATTTTTATATTAATATCATCTGAGGAATTTTCAAGATTATTTTCTTCTGAAAAGTTATCAATAATCTTTAACAAATCACCAATAAGGGTTATATCATTTGCTGCAATATTATTCTCCTGTTTTACTCTCAATACTAGGAATGCTTGATTGTCTTTAATATAAAAGTCATTCAACATAGTGTCTATATATTCAGAGTAATCATTAATGTCTGAAATTATATGACGAGAATTGAACATTAATTGTAGTTTCGGATTTAAAGAATTGCGAGACGCATCCTTTACCCATTTTATTTCTCTTCTTTTTGCAAATGGGCAATTACCTGAAAAATGTATCGTTTCATTATCTTCATATACATCACTGTCAATATATCCTATTTGAATGTTGTAAGACCCTTTTGCAGGAATGATAACTACATCCCCAATTTTCATGTCTTTTTGAAAAGTTAATAAACGCGAAGCTGCATAGCTTTCGTTTATTTCATCTTGTTCATCAATACTTATAATTTTTTCTTTTAGTATTTCTCGTGCTTTATCGCCCGTTTTCAATACTTCATCAATATCTGCTTTGGTAACTTCGTTGTAACCAATAGCAATGTAGTTACCTTGTACAAATTGTTTGTAATAGTCACCACCCATTGTGCGTACTAACCAGTATTGTCTTTCCCCAGCTATGCTTTTGGTAAGCT